>Ga0207952_1000156_pt1 | contig 69029 bp, 69 predicted proteins | sample SubbioR12Aug_8Ca_FD_184831 | JGI IMG/M metagenome (GOLD analysis project Ga0207952, IMG submission 184831) | Serpentinite rock and fluid subsurface biosphere microbial communities from McLaughlin Reserve, California, USA - CR12Aug_8Ca (SPAdes) | ecosystem: Environmental > Terrestrial > Deep...
TCCACAAAGCAGCGCTAATAAACTGCCGACATTTGTCGGGAGCTCCGACATAAATCCCCGTTAATTTCTTTACAGTTGGCAATAGTCGAAACCATTCTTCATCACTAAGTTCAATCCTGTTCATGCCATCCAAAACGGTAAATTCTAACGGATGCACGAAACGTCAACAGAACCTAGGTCGGGGTGCTTTAATTTCTTTGAAATCGATAAACGGCACTCTGTGCATTGAGAGATGCTTTTTTGAGGTTGCCGTTAGAATGCATCCAAATCAATTAGGCCTTGAAACGCAAATGCGGAGGATAAAAAACTCCAAATAGTTTTTTTGAGCCAAGTCATTGGCCGCAACGCGCTGGTTTGCGGTCGTTGGTTGTTGCCGGGCGGTTATTGGCCGAAACTGTGAATTCGTGGCGCGGCGAAGAGACTCGATCTCAAACCCAGTACGCTACGCTAGCGTATGCAAAAACCGGGCATAGTCAAAACGAATTTGCATACATAATGCGGCACTTTAGCGCGGATACTCATAGCGGACGTTTGTTACTGAAGCCGAAAGACTTTTAAATATTTTTGCGGACAAAGTCGCCGCTACTGCTGAAATTTTCGGAAATGTCGCGAACCAACTCAAGCTCTTTACCGCGGCGGCGGCAACCCTTGCGCCTATCCGACAAATGCTGGGTAACGGTTATTTTATGATTTTGGCGCGGATCGTTGTGCCAGTCTCTTTGGTTGTATTGCCTGACGACGACCAGCTTGCCTTTAAAACGCTGGCCTTTCAAGCGGTCGATGGCCCTCGCCGCCACCGCGTCGGGTTCCACGGTAATCAAGCCGTGAAATTCCAGCGCCTTGAAACGTTTATCCTGCAATTCGAGAATTTTGATGCCTACGACTCTGCCCGACTTTCTAAAAAGTCCGCCGGTTATTGCCGGTCTGACAAATTCCAAAAGATCGCTGAGTTTAGTGGTGGCGGGTATCCTTCTCAGGAAAATGATCATCGCGAATTTCTATGTTTACCGATTCAAATGATCCCAAATTCAACCACGGGCGTTATCCAATAATAAATGTTTTTACTGGAAAACTGGGTTTTGATCTTTTGCAATACCTCGGTAATCACCAGCTTGTTGGCAAAAAATTGAAAGCGGCGCGATTTTTTTTCCGGCCCTTCCAGTTCGGTCATAAAGCGGGTAATGCGATGGTCGGGCGAATCCAGCTCGCCTAAAGGATCGGTATGTTCGATCTCAAAACCCACCAAACATTCCGCCACGGCCATTTCGATTTCGGCGGGCACGATAAATGTCACCTGAAATTGCTGGTGGTGCAGGGCGTTGCAAAATTCGTCCTTGGAACTAAACTGATCGGAAATATTTTTTATGACTTCCAAATGTTTACCTCGGCGTCTGTCGCCGTGGCGCTTCTCTAAAAAGTTGGCGTCATCGGCATGCGTTTGTTGTTGGCGATGGTCATTGTCCCAGCTACGGTGGTAATAAGGTCTGACCGCTACATAGCGCCCGTTCAAGCGCCGGTTTTTCAGATTCTTCACCGCGAGTTTAACGCTCCATTCCGAATCCAGAGTCACCAGACCATGATATTCAATCGAATCTAGCCGGGTATCCCGTAGCGCCAAAATCTCAATATTCAGTATCTGCCCGGATTTACTAAATAAACCTTTTTTTAAAGCCGGACCGACAAATTCGGATATTTCAGCGTGCTGGGTGTTGGCAGGAATTCGTCTTAAAAAAATATTCATATCGGATGTCTGCAGAAACACAATTCTCCGCAATCAAATATTAATCGCGGCACCGCAAAAAGCATAGCATTCAAACTTAAAATCTGCTTAAGATTCGATTAAATTTCGCCATGCTCCAGTACCGGCACTACCCAATAATGCAGCCCCGTACCGGTAAAATTGGCTTTTATTTTGGTTATGAAAGCGGAGACATCTTCTTTATCGATATACATTTGAAAGCGGATTTTACGCTGGCGGCCGGTCACCTGTTCCGCAACCGACAGCCCCCGGTTGCGGTGGTCGTGCGCATTGACCGGGAAACTGGAAAATCCTTGCGCGGTTTCGAAGGCCAACAGGCAGTCGACCACGGCCTCCTCGAGCGCCGGCGAGACATTGATGGTTATTAGATAAGTGTCGTGCGTCATGCGGTTTGCTCCCGGCCTTGCCCGAATAATTGATACAGAATGGGCAATAAAATTAAGGTTAAAAACGTCGAAGAAACCAGACCGCCGATCACCACTATCGCCAGTGGCCGCTGTATTTCAGAACCAGGCCCGGAAGCGAACAGTAACGGAATCAAACCGAACGCCGCGATGCTGGCGGTCATCAATACCGGCCTTAACCGCCGCGCCGAACCGACTATCACCACTCGGGATAACTCCATACCGCTCGCGCACAGCTGATTGAAATAGGTCACCATTACCACGCCGTTCAATACCGCGATACCCAACAGCGCGATAAAGCCGACCGAGGCCGGCACCGATAAATATTCGCCGGAGGCCCACAATGCAAATACCCCGCCTATCATGGCCATGGGAATGTTGGCCAGCACCAAGACCGCCTGCCGGATCGAACCGAAGGTGGTAAACAACAGCAAAAATATCAGACCCAACGAGACCGGAATCACTAGCGACAATCGGGCCGCGGCACGTTGTTGGTTTTCGAACTGGCCGCCGAACTCGATACGGTAGCCGATGGGCAGCTGGACTTTTTCGGCCACCAACTTACGCGCTTCGTCGACGAAACCGACCAAATCTCGGCCCTCCACATTGCTGCGTATCACCACGAAACGCTGGCCTTTTTCCCGGCCTATCGAAACCACGCCCTCGACTTGCCTGATTTTCGCCAGCGCGGTAATGGGCACATGGTCGCCGCCCGGCAGGGTGAGTTGCAGATTGGCAAAGTTTGCCGTGTTGCTATCGCCGCGCAACAGCAGCGGCGTGCGCTTGATGCCTTCTTGCACGATGCCCAGCTGCACGCCTTCGATCTGCGCCCGCAGCATGTTTTCGATACTGTCCGCATCCAGGCCGAAGCGGCCTGCCGCCTGCCTGTCTATGCTCAGTTGCAAAAACTGCATGCCTTCGTTTTTGCGCATGAATACATCGCTGGCGCCTTTAATGGTATGCAACAAGGCTTCTATTTCCTCGCCTTTGCGATTCAATACATCCAGATCGGGGCCGAATAATTTGATCGCCACGTCGCCGCGGGTGCCGGTCAGCATTTCCGACACCCGCATTTCGATAGGCTGCGTGAAACCGAAAGCAATCCCGGGCGTGTGCGGCATGATCCCGCGTATGGACTCGATCAATTCAGCCTTATTGGCCACCCGCCATTCTTCCTTGGGTTTAAGCACCAAAAAGGTATCGGTTTCGTTCAGGCCCATGGGGTCCAGCCCCAGTTCGTCGGTGCCCACCCGCGATACCACGGTCTCGACTTCCGGAATATGTTCGAGAATGTTTTTTTGCACCTGTATGTCCAGTTTGACCGAATCCTGCAGGGTAATGGAGGGTAACTTTTCCAGTTGCACGATGATGTCGCCTTCGTCCATGGTCGGCATAAACGTACTGCCGATTTGGCTAAACACCAAGACCGTCAACGCCAACAAACCGCCCGCCGTGATAAAGATTTTTTTACTGTTATCCATGCACCAGACCAGCAACGGCTCGTATAAACGTTGCAGCTGCCGCGGCAACCACGGTTCTTCGTGCGAAACATGGGTGAGCAGAAAAGAAGCCAATACCGGTATCACCGTCAGGGACAATATCAACGACCCGCTTAAGGCAAATACGATAGTCATGGCGACCGGGCCGAACAGTTTGCCTTCCAGCCCCTGCAGAGTCAGCAAGGGCAGAAAGACGATGATGATGATCAATATGCCGGACGTAACAGGCGCCGCCACTTCCCGGGTGGCGCGGTAAATCATGTGCAAACGGGGCAGGCGTTCGGCTTTTTCATGATCGGCCAACTGGGTGATGATGTTTTCCACCACCACCACCGCGCCGTCCACCAGCATGCCGATGGCTATCGCCAAGCCGCCCAGACTCATCAAATTGGCGGACATGCCGAATGCCTTCATCATAATAAAGGTGAATAAGGCCGCCATCGGTAACGCCAGTGCCACCGTCAATGCGGCGCGCAAATCGCCTAAAAACAGAATCAGCAACACCACCACCAGCACGATGGCTTCCAGCAGGGCTTGGGTGACGGTATGCACCGCCTTACCGACCAAAACGCCCCGGTTGTAGAACACATTGATTTTCACCCCTTCCGGCAAGGTGGCTTGTATCTCGGCCAACTTGGCTTCGATAAGCTCCACCGTTTGCCTGGCATTGGCGCCGCGCAAACTCAATATGACAGCGGTGGCGGCTTCGCCCAGACCGTCTTTACTGACCGCGCCGTAGCGCGTCAAGGAGCCGATACGCACCTCCGCCACGTCATCCACCCGAATCGGCTGGCCGTCATTTTGGGCGATGACGATGGCCCGGATATCCTGCTCGTTTTTGATGCGGCCTTCGGCGCGCACGATCAGCGCTTCTTCGCCTTCGGTCAAGCGGCCGGCGCCGTCGTTGCGGTTATTGGTTTGCAGTGCCGCCGTCAACTGCGCCATGTCGATATTGCGCGAAGCCATGCGCAGGTTGTCGGGCACCACCTCAAAACTACGCACCACGCCGCCCAAGGCGTTGACGTCCGCCACGCCCGGCACGGTGCGCAAGGCCGGCCGCAGCACCCAATCCAGCAGCGAGCGGCGTTCCATCAAACTCAAATCGCCGCCTTCGATGGCAAACATAAACATTTCGCCCAGCGGCGTGGTCATCGGCGCGATGCCGCCCTGTACGCCGTCAGGCAAATTACCCCAGATGCCGTTCAAGCGCTCGGCCACCTGCTGCCGGGCCCAATAAATATCGGTGCCTTCCTCGAAATCCAGGGTGATGTCGGTTATGGCGTATTTGGCCAACGAGCGCAGCATGGTCTGGTGCGGAATGCCCAATAATTCCACCTCAATCGGCGCGGTGATGCGGGTTTCCACTTCCTCCGGGGTCATGCCGTTGGCTTTGACGATGATTTTGACCTGAGTCGGCGAGACTTCCGGAAAGGCGTCGATAGGAAGGTTTTTAAAGGCGAAATAACCGCTACCCGCCAGCAATACCACCAGCAAGCACATCATCAGGCGCTGCGACAGCGCAAAACGAATCAGTGCAGTCATCATTGGTCTCCACCCATGCCCAGCCAGTTGGCTTTTAAGGCCACCGCGCCGCGCACGGCAATCCGCTCTTGTCCCTTCAAGGGCCCGCTAATCAACGATTCGGCATCCTGCCGCCCCAACACATCGACTTCGGTGACGGTAAAACCTTCCGCATTACGCACAAACACATAGGATCGGCCGCTGTTTTGGGCAATGGCCGCGTTGGGCACTTTAAACCCGGTTTGCTGGCCGGCCTGCTTGATTTGTACGCTAAGATGCTGCCCCACGCGCACGTTATCCGCTCCGCCTTGCACTGCCGCGCGAGCCAGCAGGGTTTGATTTTCCCGGTTTACACTTTGCCCCAACAGGGTGATTTTGGCGCGCACCCGGCCGGTTTCGTCCTCGACCCAATCTCCGATATGCACGCTGTCCATGCGTTCCTGCGGAATATTGATCTCCAGCCACAGTTCGGACAGGTCGCCGATGCGGTAAATAGGCGCCTGTATGTCCAAGCGCGAACCCAGGGTTGCCATGCGCTCCAAAACCACACCGCTTATCGGCGCCCGCAGATTCAACAGGCTGTCGAGTTTGCGGGTTTTATCCAAAACGCTTATGTCAGGGGCCGTCATGCCCGCCATCAGTAACAGCTGTTTGGCTTCATCCGCCAACGCCGCTTTGCTGTTGTGCATGGCCTGGGTTTCCTGCCAGCGCCTTTCGGCTATGACGCCTTCCGCCAGCAAGGTTTTGTCCCGCCGCTGCTCCAGACTCGCCAACTGTAAATTACTGCGCGCCGTCAGATATTGCTGCTGCAAAGCCACCAGCTCGGGGCTATGCATTTGCGCCAGAACCTGGCCTTTTTGCACCTTATCGCCCAGATTGGCCTGCAATTGCGTCAACAACCCCGGCTGCGATGCCGTCAACAGTAACTCCCTATTCACGGGTACCGCCACCCGGGCCGGCGCATAAAATACCGACAAATGCCGGCTCGGCTCCAAGCTCCCCACTTCAATCGCCAGATTATCGATTTGTTCGGCACTCATCCGGATTTGCATCTCCTCGGCGAAGGCCCCGCATGCGCAGCCGATCAGCAAGCTGAAAATGATTGATCTCATGGCATGACTCCGACGGCTTGGTTATATAGGGCGATGTTGCGTTGTAATTTGACTTCCTGTTCCTTGGCGTTACGCACCGCTTCCAGGCTGCGGGCCTGCACCTTCAGCAAGTCCAGCAAATTGATTTCCCCCGCTTCGAAACTGATCTGCATCATTTTCAAATGCTGCTCGGCGATGTCTTTCAATTGCCGGGCAATCGCCAGTTCCGCCCGATTCACTTCCAGGGCATGCTCGGCTTCATGCAGGCCTTTTTCCAGTTGCCTGGCTAAATGTTCGCGCTGGGCCATGATGTGGTTAAGTTCCAAGTTGGCGGCGGCAATTTCCGGCGCATCATAGGTACTGTGGCCAAAGGGAATCACTACCCCGACATTGGCGCTTTGCATGTCATCCGCGCCGCGTTGCTCCCGCGCGCTCTTGGCGCCGACGATCACTTTGGGTTGATTGACCGAGTCCGTGGTTTTCGCCCACTCGACCGAGGCGTGCTGTTTGGCCACCAAGGCATTGATGGCCGCCAGGAAGGGATGGTCGGGCTGAATGGCTTGCAGCGTGCTTTGCTGCTCCAGGTAATTCGCCGGCAAACGGGTGGTTTGGGTCAGGCTGGCGTAGCTTTTACGGCTATGCATGACTTCGGCTTCGGCTTGCGCCAGCAATGTCTTATGCTGCAAATGTTCGCTTTCCGCCAGCAGCAAATCCGCGCGAGGCAGATCGCCCAACTCCACCCGCCGCTCGACTTTCCGCAACAACTGCCCGGAAATATCCAGATTGATTTGCGCCTGTTGCAGGCGGTTTTCCGCCAGCGCCATGTCCCACAAGGCTTCGCGCAATAATTTGGCCACCTCCAGACGCACGGCGACCGATTGCTTGTCGGCCGATTGATGCGATTCGTAGGCCACCTGCTGGGCCGCATCCCGCTGCCCCCATAGCCAGACGGTAAATTCCAGATTGGCCGATGCCTCGCGAGAACCGTTATCGTTGGCCATCCTGTCGTCGGCATAATCCAAGGCCAGCGCCGTGGAACCGGCCAGCCAACTATCGCCGCGGGTTTGCCAGGCTTCGGCCTGTTGCATCAACGCTTCGTTTATCAAGCGGTCGGGATATTTTTGTAGGGTTTCTTCCAGTAATTGCGGCAGGGTCAGGGCCGGGTCGACTTCAACCGGATCGAGATGTTCGACCAATAGTTTTTGGCCGTCCGCCCCAATCGGCGCGGACGGGTTAAGCACGGCGGGCGGCAACCGATCGTCCGCCCGGCAGGGTAAAACCGCCAGCCAAGCCAACGCCAGGCAAACCTTAATATGACCGTATGCTGTCATATTGAACTCCAAAACAATGAAAACAGAGGGCTAAGACCGTGTAACGGTCAAATCAAACGCAGGTATCCGATGGATACCGAGAGGGAATCAGGCGGGAGGTGCTCGGGTCGGATGCTGATTATAGGCAGGGGCGGTAAGGTTTCCGGTCTGGTGAGGCGAGAAATTAATCTCCTCGAGCACGGGTTGCAAAACCCATCCCTGGCTATCGCTGATGAGACAATAGTCCGCGTCCAAATCGCCGATGGGCGACTTTAATTTAATAGCGGAACCCAATTCGACAACGGCCGACTGTACGCAACTGGCATGATCGAGCCTTGCTTGGGCAAAGGCAGTGGTTTTGTGCACATGCAGGTTTTCAAACTCATGCAGATGCAAACCGCCGACCTGCGCGGATTCGCCAATATGCGCATGCACCAGCGGCGCTGCAAATTGCAGCAACACCAGTATCAGAACTAAAAATAGGCGAATCAATGCAACCATTACGGGATTGGCGATGTCTTGGTATGAGTTTAAATACGCTACGGTATTGTAGTGATAACAGCGAAGGGCTATTCTACTTGAAATTACTGTTAGCGCCCTAACTAATCGTTTTACGTTTTCTTAACTAGGCAACAACTTATTATGAACAGAAAATTCCGTATTCTGGCTTCCATTTTTTTCACTTTGACCTTGCTGATGACGGGTATCCAGGAAGCACAGGCCAAACGTTTCGGCGGCGGCGGTTCGTTCGGCGGCAAACCGAGCTTTAGCGCGCCATATAAACGCTCCGCATCGCCTTCGCCGACCAGCCAGCCTACCCGGTCCGCCAGCCAGCAACAGGCGGCCGCCCAAAACCAGGCCGCCAGACAAGGCTGGGCCGGCCGGGGCGGTTTAATGGGCATGTTGGGCGGTTTGGCATTGGGCGGCCTGTTGGGCTCGCTGTTTTTTGGCGGCGCCTTCGAAAACATCAATTTTATGGATATCCTGGTGTTTGCCGGCATCGCTTTTCTGCTGATGCGCTTGTTTGCCTCCAAGGCGCGTCAATCCCAACCCGCGGCCAATAACGCTTACGACAGAAGCAGTTATTCCGAGCCAACCGGCACCGGCGATTACGACAGCGCCCCGCAAGCGGGTGCAAATCCGGCCGGTTTCAATACCGACCTGTTATTCGGTAAAAATGCGCCCGCAAACGCAGCCGGTTTTAATACGCCTGCCTTTGACGTGCCCGCCGATTTCGATCAAGCCGCATTTTTAGCCGGCGCCGAAAGCGCGTTTCGTTATTTGCAATCCGCCTGGGACAGCGCCGATCTCGCCGCTATCCGCGGCCTGACTACCGATAAAGTCTTTGCGGAAATTCAGGACCAGTTAAAGGCTTCCGGCGCCAATAACAAGACCGAGGTGTTAAAAGTCGTGCCGGAATTGCTTGAAATACGCGAAGTGGACAACGAATTGGAAGCCGTGGTGCTGTTCGACTCCATCATGCGCGAAGATGACGGCGAAACCGAACAAATTCGGGAAGTCTGGCATTTCATTAAGCCGATCAATAGCAAACAGACCAAATGGTTTTTGGACGGTATCCAACAACTGGAAATTTAAAGGTGTCGGTTAACGGCGATAAAATCCGCCAGCGCTACGATAGGCTGGCGCCTTGGTTCGATGGTCTGGAAGGTTTTCTGGAAGGTCTGATTTTTCGCCGTTTACGCAAAAAACTTTGGGCCATGGCCGAAGGCCAGCACATTCTGGAAGTTGGAGTGGGCACGGGGAAAAACTTTAATTTCTATCCGCCCCGGGCCCGCATGACGGCGATAGACTTTAGCCCGAAAATGCTGGAACAGGCGGAAAGAAAACGCGAACGTAAACAGCTGGATATACATTTGGATTTAATCGACGTGCAGTCGCTGTGCTATGCGGACAACAGCTTCGATACCGTGGTGGCCAGCTTCGTGTTTTGTTCGGTACCGCGACCCCGGAAAGGCTTGAAAGAGATTTATCGGGTGTTGAAACCGGGCGGACAATTATTATTACTGGAACATGTGCTCAGTTCCAATAAATTCATGGCCGCGGTGATGAACTTGCTAAATCCGCTGATAGTTCGCTTGGTCGGTGCCAACATCAACCGGCAAACCGTAAAAAATGTTCAGGCTTGCCCGTTTCGCAGCATCTTCATCGACCCTGCCAGTAGCGACATGATTAAACTGATTAGGGCGGTCAAATAGCCTTACACCCTACGGGCGGTCAATGAGATCTGTTTCAAAAAACCGGGCCCGTAGGTATTGAAGATCTAAGTAGATCACATGGCCTTTGCGGCGGCATCCCGCCGGTTTTAGGCAGCTAGGCTTACATTAAGCCGAATGTAAATAGTGTCCTCTGATAGTCTGCTGGTTCGCTTTTTGAGTGACGCCATGATTTACCGAGTCAGGCTGAGAGCGGTTTTCAGTAACACCGGCGCTATCTTTATCAGCGGGTAACAACAGAAACACCGCCGCAAATGCGGCTGCGGTTAATACGATATTAAAAGCTTTGATCTTTATCATTACCTAATCCTATTATTTTCATTGTTGTTTATCGCTTCAGGTTTTTCATGCAGGGTTAAAAACCCACACAAAAGCCACCTGCTGACTTTTGGAGTTAAGCGATTAACATGCCACATCAGTTAACCGATACTGGCCGGCTTCTCGAATTCAAGTTGCCGTCTCCAAGACCATATAACAGGCACACCGTAACGTGCCGTTTTTACTGACTTTAATTGGATTTTGCCGGGTTTATCCCGATAAATGGCTGGCCATCGGCGGCCAGCTGGGCGAACCGGACTAAAGAAAATGGCGGGTATCGAGCGTTTTGGCGACTGCCAAGCATGACCAGCACTGACAAATTTGTCAGTGCTGTCAGATAGGGGCCCGGCCGATGCGCCGGTTTTCTATGCAACGGCCTTTTTAAAAAATTCCGGCATCGCCAAGCTGGCTTTATGGATGTCGCTGTTGTAATAGACCGTATCGAAACCTTTGTTAACGGCATCCTGCTCGCGGAATGCCGAAAGGTCTTTTTTACCGGCCATGGTAGCGCTCCACCAACCTGACGGATAAATACATTGCGGGAAAAACACGGTTTGCAAATGGGTAAAACCGCCTGCCTGCATCTCGCCACGCATTTCCTGCAGGATTTTCATGTGCAGCAGCGCCGATTCGCTTTGTTGCACCACGATGCCGTTTTCGGTCAGGCAATTAAAGCAATCTTTATAAAAATCGGCGCTGAACAAACCCTCCGCCGGGCCGACCGGGTCGGTACTGTCGACGATAATGATGTCGACGCTATTGGGAGCCGCGTCCTTCACCCATTTGATACCGTCGATAAATTTCAAGTCGGCGCGCGGATCGTTATTGGATTCGCACAATTCCGGAAAATAGATTTCGGCCAGCCGGGTTACCCGTTCGTCGATATCGATTTGCACCGCTTGCTCGATACCGGGATGTTTCAGCACTTCCCGCAGGGTGCCGCAATCGCCGCCGCCGATAATCCAGACTTTTTTCGGATTGGGGTGGGTATACAGCACCGGATGACTCATCATCTCGTGGTAGAAGAAGTTGTCGCGGGTAGACACCATGGTACAACCATCGATCACCATCAGGTTACCGAACTGTTCGGTCTCGTAAATTTCCAGAAACTGAAACTCTGATTGCTCCTCGTGCAGCTTGCGGGTAATTTTTAAAGAAAAAGCGGTACCGGAGGCAGTTTGCGCTTCGCTGAACCATTGATCGTCGAGCATGATGAAAGTCCTAATTTAGAATCGTAAGAACTGACATTATACTGAAAGTATCACGTCAAATTATGACAGTAGCGGGTTGCGACGCTATTACAATACAATGCTAGTCAAGCGTTCAGGTCGGGATACAATCGAAATAGTTCAAACTCAGGAAAGGGCGGCGAAATGGCATTGGCGGAAAAATTAAACCTCAGCGTGGCGGATTACCTGCAAGGCGAATTGCTCAGCGATATTAAATTTGAATATATTAATGGTGAAGTGTTTGCCATGGTGGGCGTAAAACGTGCTCATGACACCATTACCACTAATCTAATTGCGTTTTTGCATGCCCATTTACGCGGTACACCTTGCAGGGTCCATTCCGGCGAAATGAAAGTCCGCGTGCAAACCGCCGAAGACGACTGTTTCTTCTACCCCGATCTTCATGTCACCTGCTCGGCGACGGATACCGAAGAGCTGTTTAACAGCCAGCCCAAACTGATTATCGAAGTGCTGTCCGATGCCACCGAACGCTACGACAGGGCCGAGAAGTTTCACCATTACCGCAAACTGCCCAGTCTGGAAGAGTACGCTTTGATTGCCCAGGACACCCCGCGCCTGGAATGTTACCGGCGTAGCGAGCTTTGGGATTTTCAACTTTATCAACAAAGCGAGCATGCGGTTTTCCAATCTTTGGGATTGGAACTGGCAATTGCAGATATTTATGAAGGGGTGTTTGCGAGTTGAACTTAATGCGTAGGGCGTAATAGGCAAAGCCGCATTGCGCCGCATGTTAGATGATTCGGCGCCATGCCCTTTAGTTATTGTGCCCCACGCAGGCTTCGCGTATCAATCCGCAACGGCGCGACTGCGGCAATACCGGTCGCCGATGCCGGGTTTCGGTCACCCAATCCAGCGCGCCGCCATACTGTCCCGAAAAAGTCATAAAAGCCGCCACGTTATCCATTAAAATGGGGGAAATTTTTTGGCAATATGGAGAGGTTCCGTGTCAGTTCAGCCATGGTCGATCGAACAGTCCAAACAGCTTTACGCCATCCAGCAATGGGGCAATGGTTATTTTTCCATTAACGAACAGGGCCATGTCTGTGTCAAACCGCAAACCGACCGCGCCACCGTGATCGATTTGCACGAGATTGCCAAGGCGTTGCAAGGCAAGGGCTTAAACTTTCCGGTTCTGGTGCGGTTTACCGATATTTTGCCCGACCGCATCCGCCGGCTGCAAAATGCCTTCGACCAAGCGCGGCAAACGCACGCTTACAGCGGCCATTACACGCCGGTGTATCCCATCAAGGTGAATCAGCAAGGCAATGTGGTGGAAAGCATTCTCACCGCCGAACACATCGGCCTGGAAGCCGGCAGCAAGCCGGAGCTGCTGGCCATATTGGGCCTGGCCAAACCCGGCGGCACCATCGTCTGCAACGGTTACAAGGACAGACTGTATATCCGCATGGCCTTGATGGGGCAACTGATGGGTTTATCGGTGTTCATCGTCATCGAAAAACCCTCCGAACTGGAAATGATCATCGAGGAGGCGGCCAAATTAAAGGTGTGGCCCTTGATCGGTTTGCGGGTGCGCTTGTCCACCATCAGCGCCGGCAAATGGCAAAACAGCGGCGGGGAAAAATCCAAATTCGGCCTGCACGCCAGCGAGGTGCTGCAACTGATTGCCCGCTTGCGGGAAAAATCCATGCTGGATTGCCTGCAACTGATGCACTTCCACATGGGTTCGCAGATCGCCAATATTCACGACATCAAACTGGCGCTGAAGGAAGCAGGCCAGTTTTACTTGCAGCTGCACAAGCTCGGTGCCCCGATAGCCACCGTCGATGCCGGCGGCGGCCTGGGCGTGGATTACGACGGCAGCGGCTCGCGGCGGGAATGCTCGATCAATTACAGCATGACCGAATACGCCGAAAATATCGTCCGCAGCTTCGCGGAAGTCAGCCATGACCACAAGCTGCCGCAACCCAACATCATCACCGAATCCGGCCGCGCCATCACCGCCCATCATGCCGTATTGATTACCAATGTCACCGAAGTGGAAAGCCTGCAGGGCGCCGAAAATTTGCCGGCCGCGGTTTTCCGTAACATCAGCGAGGCCTACCATAACGCCCAATTCGACATGGCCGAAGCCCGGGCGCGCTTTGTACAGGGCGATTTATCGCTGCCCGAACTGGCGGAAACCGAAAAAACCTATGTCGGCTTGTGCCAGCAAATTCAAAACAACCTGAATCCGCATAATCATCAACACCGCGAAATTCTGCGGGAACTGGACGAAAAGCTGGCCGATAAAGTGTTTTGCAACTTTTCCCTGTTTCAATCCATGCCGGATATCTGGGGCATAGACCAGATTTTCCCCATCATGCCGATACATCGCCTGGAACAGCAACCCACCCGCCGCGCGGTATTGCAAGATCTAACCTGCGATTCCGACGGCCGCATCGACCACTATGTGGATCAGCAAAACATCAGCAATACGCTGCCGCTGCATGCCATTACCGAAAACGAAGAGTATCTGGTCGGCTTTTTCATGGTAGGCGCTTACCAGGAAATTTTGGGCGATATGCACAATTTGTTCGGCGACACCCATTCCATTAACATCGAGCTGGACGGCGAGGGCTACCGCTTCGGCGAATTCATGGAAGGCGAGGATGTCAGCGAGTTGCTGGATTACGTGCATATCGACACTGCCGCGCTGAAAACCGCCTACCGGCAAAAATTGGCTAACACCCCGCTCGATGCCGAGCAAAAGCAGGCTTTCGAGCAAGAATTATCGGCCGGATTAAACGCCTATACTTATCTGGAAAAATAACCGGGAACCCGTTGCCTAAGGCATGGATTGAAGGACAAGGAACTTGCATCGTGAAAAAATGGATTATCGGCTTGATATTACTCGGTTTAATGGCATGCGGCCAAGAAGCCCCCAAATTGAGTAAACTGCCGGAGGACGCGGTTATTCTGGCATTCGGCGATAGCCTGACTCGCGGCACCGGTGCTGCGGCGGAACGCGACTATCCGGCCATCTTGGCCGCATTATCCGGCCGGGAAGTGATTAATGCCGGCGTACCGGGCGAAATCAGCAGCGAGGGCCGGCAGCGCCTGCCGGCGTTACTGGACGAATATCAACCGAATTTATTGATTCTGATTCATGGCGGTAACGACATTTTGCGGCAAATCAATGCCGAGGAAACCCGGGCCAATCTAACAGCCATGATAGCGGCGGCCAAGCAACGCAACATTGCGGTGGTAATGCTGGGGGTGCCCAAGTTCGGCTTGATTTTATTACATAGCGCGGAAATCTATGCCGAACTGGCTCAATCCGAGCAAGTGCCCATCGACCTTGATACCTTGCCGAGCATTTTGTCTACAAACGAACTAAAATCGGACGCCGTACATCCCAACGACCAAGGCTATCAAAAATTAGCCGAAAATATTGCTGGCTTGCTACGCGAGCAAGGCGCTTTGTAGCTTCTTTTTCACGGTGAAAATATTGTCCACCAGCAACCCGGAGAACAACCGATGCGAACAGGCTTGATCGGCTTAGGCGCCATGGGCCAGGGCATGGCCCGCAATCTGGCGAAAGCGGGCTATCTGCAAGCGGTTTATAACCGCACCGCGGGCAAGGCGGACGCGCTGGCCGCCGAATTAGGCATTCAAGCGCTGGCCAGCCCGCAAGCCTTGGCCGCGCAAACCGATGCGATCTTGCTCTGCGTTTCGGCCGACCGGGATGTGCTGGAGGTGGTTTCGGCGCTGTGCGACACCATCAAGCCCGGTTCGGTTGTGGTAGACATGTCGACCGTCAGCAGCGCTACCGCCAAACAGGCGGCAGCGTTACTGGCAGACAAACGGGCGGATTTTCTCGACGCGCCGGTATCCGGCGGCGTGGAAGGCGCCGGTAAGGGCAGCTTGGCCATGATGGTCGGCGGCGACGGCAACGTGCTCGAGCGGGTAAAGCCGGTACTGCAAGCCATGACGGCCCGTATCGAGCACTTGGGCGAAACCGGTTCGGGACAGGCCTGCAAAGCGGTCAACCAGGTCATGTGCGCCGGCATCAATCAAGCGGTCGCCGAGGCCTTGGCCTTCGCCCAAGCTCAAGGCCTGGATATGGAAAAAGTCATCGATGTGGTTTCCGGCGGCGCGGCCGGAAACTGGTTTTTACAGCATCGCGGCAAAACCATGGCGAATGGCATCTTTCGGCCCGGTTTTAAGCTGGCATTGCACCACAAGGATCTACTGATTTGCCGACAAATGGCCGAGCAAGCCCATCTGGATTGCCCATTAACGAATTCGACGCTGCACGATTATCGATTGCTCATGCAACAGGGCTTTGGCGACGAAGATATTTCCGCCCTGTATCGGCTAAAACGGACAAACTAAATTATTTTTTGAGGAGTGAAGATGAAAATTACGGTATTTGGTAGCGGCTATGTCGGCCTGGTAACCGGCGCGTGCTTGGCCGATGTCGGCAATCAAGTCATGTGCATGGATGTGGACCAGAGCAAAATCGACAAGCTGCAACAAGGCATCATTCCGATATACGAGCCCGGTCTGGAAGAAATGGTCAAGGACAATATGCTGGCCGGCCGCTTGCACTTCACCAGCGATGTTAAGACAGCCGTGGATTTCGGTTTATTCCAGTTTGTCGCCGTCGGCACCCCGCCGGACGAAGACGGCTCGGCCGATTTGAAATACGTGCTGGCGGTGGCCAAAAGCATCGCCGAACACATGACCGATTACAAGATCATCGTCGACAAATCCACCGTACCGGTGGGTACGGCCGACAAAGTCAAGCAAGCCGTGCTGGAGGTATTGGCGCAACGCGGCGAAGCGCAAGAATTCGACGTGGTGTCCAACCCGGAGTTTTTGAAGGAAGGTTCCGCGCTGGACGACTTCATGAAACCCGACCGCATCATCATCGGCACCGATAATCCGCGCACAGCCGAACTGTTAAAAGCTCTGTACGCCCCGTTCAACCGCAGCCGGGAACGCGTCATCATCATGGACATCCGCTCCGCCGAGCTGACCAAATACGCCGCCAACGCCATGCTGGCCACCAAGATCAGTTTCATGAACGAACTGGCCAATCTGGCGGAAAGGCTGGGCGCGGATATCGAACACGTCCGCCACGGTATCGGTTCCGACAGCCGTATCGGCTACAGCTTCATTTACCCCGGTTGCGGCTATGGCGGCTCGTGCTTTCCGAAAGATGTGAAAGCCCTGGAGCGTACCGCCAAGGAAATGGGCTACCACGCCGAATTATTGACCGCGGTGGAAAACGTCAACGATAGGCAAAAACACCGCCTGTTCGAAAAAATTTCCGCTCATTATCCGGACGGCGTGGCGGGCAAGACCTTTGCATTATGGGGCCTGGCCTTCAAGCCCAACACCGACGACATGCGCGAAGCGCCCAGCCGGGTTTTAATCGAAGCCTTAATAGCCGCCGGCGCCAACGTGCGGGTTTACGATCCGGAAGCCATGCACGAAGCCCGGCGTATTTACGGCGACAAGGCCGGTTTGGTGTATTGCGAAATGCAGCCGGACACCTTGCGCGATGCCGACGCTTTAGTCATCGTCACCGAATGGAAACAATTCCGCAGTCCGGATTTCGAACAATTAAGCCGCCAGTTGAACGATAAAGTGATTTTCGACGGCCGCAACATGTACGAACCTAAATTGGTCAAACAAGCGGGTTTACAATATCTCGCAATCGGACGCTGATACAAAGTTTGCGAATGCGATAATCCGGCCCTGAAAACTATTCGGCCGGGTTTCGCCCCCGTTTTCGCGGTCTAAACAGCGCTTTATTCATCCCGTTAACGCACGGCCCGAAGCCGATTCATCCGGTTCGGTACCGGCAAACCCAACGCTTTCGAGCTTTAACTCCGGAGAACTTATGTCAATTTTGTTAATAGGCGCGGTGGCGTGTATGGCCGCACTGATCCTGTCGGCGTGGCTGATGACGTTCGCGCGCTGGTTCCCCATCCAGGGTATCGACGAAAAATTCTTGGTCGATTACAAAACCATGATTAGAGCCCACGTCGATTATGCGCTAATGGCCTTGTTCAATTTGGGTTTTTACGGGGCGGGTATCGATTTGCCGGTATTTGCCTGCTGGTGCGTGGCAATCGGCGGTTTTGCCAATCCAACCGTGTTTGTGATAGCCGCCTTCGATCCGGATTTTTGGCATAAAACCCATTGGAAAGTTTATACGGCCATCAGCTTTATGATTACCACCGTCGGCTTTATTGGGGTTGGAACCGCCTTGTTGCGGCAGGCCTTGTAAAAAAGCCCGTCCGGCTTGCATTCAATCGGGCCGGGCGGGCGCCAATCCCGCTCCCATTGGAGGCTGTCGTAAAAGCCAAAATGTAGGTTGGGTTAGCGTAGCGTAACCCAACAAAATCAAAACGTTGGACTTTATTGCATTCAGCCCGACCTACCTTTTACGACAACCTCCATTGGGGTTAAGCGGAAGCAAGGCGCCCGCGGGACATGCCCATCAAACCCAGCAATGCCGAACCGAATAGCCAAACCGCGCCGGGAACCGGCACGGGCGCCGCATTGACTTGCCAGCCAATGTCGCTCAGCGCGGCCAGGTCGAGATCGGTAAGGTGCTTGCGGACGCCGTTGCCTATGGTCGGATCGAAGTTGGTTTCCCGGCCGCCGCTGGCAGTGCCTTCGGCCCAATGATCCAAGCCGCCGTTTAACGCTACCGGTCCGCCAAAGGAGGCAACCGATTCGCCGCCGGTAAACGCACCGGCAACGATTTGATTGTTCCACGAATCCGCGATACCGAAGCCCAGCAGATGACCGATTTCGTGCAAGGCAACCGAATAAAAATCGAATCCGGAAAAACTCTCGTCCGTACCCACATCGCTATCGAAATACCAGTTGCTCCCGGTATCGAAACTGATAACGCCGCCCCAGGTTGCAAAATCGAATGCGCCCGCACCTTCCACCGAGGCGCGGGTACCATCGCCCTGGCCGCGGGATACCGAATTGTCTAAAAAGCTTGTGGACGTGAAGCTAAGGCTGTAGCCGCCCGGCCCGCCAAACCCCAGAGTAGAGCCGCTCAAATTTCTGCCGCCGGCAAAAATGGTCAGCGTATCGGCAGCCACATCGAAGCCGTTTATAGTGTGCTCCGCGCCGGTATCCGGACGATCGAATATGGCATTGAATTGGTTGGATCCGAACGAATCGATTGCCAGTAAATTATCGCCTAGGCGGGTTTCGTAAAAACCCGCCGCGGCTTCGAAAATGTCCCGCCGCACTTGATTGGAAAAGAAATTATTGCTGTCGAAGCTGTAATCGATATTCAAGGTAATAGCATTAGCGGTTGAGCTGGCCAACCCTATCAAACCCACCGCCAAGCCTAGTTTTATTTTTTCCATCAATCATCCTCCTAAATTAAGTACACCCAATTGTGCCGCCCCTGCCGCGCAGCAGCCGGCGCGTTAATTATAGACAGGATCGCCGGATCGGCAATTTTTTCTAACGGCCGGCCTATGACAGCAGACCGGGATTCGCTTCCCTATTCCTTACCGCAATTTGCTATGTCTGACGCCATAACCGAAATAAATCCCAAACCCGATCAGCAGCCAAACCAACAGCCTCAACCAAGTATCCAGCGGCAAACCCGCCATCAAGCCCAGGCAGACCACGATCCCGGCAACCGGCACGAAAGGCGACGCCGGGCAGCGAAAATGCCGTTCCAGCCCGGGATGGCTGATCCGCAATACCAATACCCCGCCGCACACCAGTACAAACGCAAACAAAGTGCCGATACTGACCAACTCGCCCAGCTTCTCGATCGGCATGAAGCCGGCCAGCAGCGCCACCGCAACGCCCACCATTAAGGTCGAAAGATGCGGCGTTTGAAATTGCGGATGCACTTCGGCAAACACCGGCGGCAACAAGCCGTCCTTGGCCATGGCAAAGAAAATGCGGCTTTGCCCCATCAGCAACACCAGTATCACCGAGGTCAATCCGGCTATCGCGCCGATTTTAACCACGGGCGACAGCCACAGCATGCCGATATGGTCCACTGCCAGCGCAATCGGCGCCGCCACGTTGAGTTCCCGATACGAAATAATACCGGTCAGCACGCCGGCCACCAGAATGTACAACAGGGTACAAATCAGCAATGAGGCGATAATGCCGAACGGCACGTCCTTTTGCGGATTGACGGCTTCCTGGGCGGCGGTCGATACGGCATCGAAACCGATGTAGGCGAAGAAAATCACCCCGGCCCCGGTCAACACGCCGCCGAAGCCGAATGGGGAAAAATCCGCCCAGTTTTGCGCCTGAATATGCCCGGCCCCGGCCAGAATAAATACGATAATGACGGCTAATTTGACCGTCACCATGACAAAATTAAACATCGCGGACTGGCGTATGCCCGCCACCAGCAAGCCGGTCAAGCATAAAATAATCGCCACCGCCGGCAAATTGATGAAGCCCCGCGCCGGATCGGCCAGATAGGCCGTGCTCAGATAAGGCGGCAACCCCATTCCCAAACTGTCCAGAAAACTGGCCAGATAGCCGGCCCAGCCTATCGCCACCGTGCTGCTGGCCAGGGCATATTCCAATATCAGATCCCAGCCGATGATCCAGGCCATCAGTTCGCCCAACGTGGCGTAGGCATAACTGTACGCGCTGCCGGAAACCGGCATCATGGCCGCCAGCTCGCTGTAGCACAGGGCCGCCAACGCACAGGCGATGCCGGCCAGCACAAACGACACCACGATCGCCGGCCCGGCATATTTAGCGGCGGCGATGCCGGTCAATACGAAAATGCCGGCCCCGATAATGCCGCCGACCCCCAATAAAGTCAGGTCCTTGGCGGTCAGGGTTTGTTTCAGGCTGTTTTCGATGGCGGTTAAGGCATCGACCGGTTTACGTTGCAACAATTGTTTGGGGATCTGCATGGCATTTTCCGCTATCGGCCGACGCCGGCGGGAACATGTTGCGCGCCGTCGAAACGCGCGCCGGCCGTAATGGCGTCGGTAAAAATCGCATCGTGCAATTTAGTGGAAGACAGATTGGCGCCGCTCAAATCGGCGCCGGTCAGATTGGCGCCGTCCATTTCCGCCGAAAACAAATCGGCATTTTTCAAATTGGCGTTGTTCAGCTTGGCATGCTTCAGCATCGCCCGCCCCAGCTTACTATTGCTGAGATTGGCACCGCTGAGATTGGCGCCTTTTAAATTGGCGCGCATCAAGCCCATGGATTGATTTTTCATGTCCGCCGCCCAATCGGCGTTGCTGATGTCGGCGTTGCTGAAATTGGCCCCCTCCATGACCGCGATAACCCGACTGCCGCTGAAATTGGCGTTACTGGCATCCGCATGCATCAAACTCACGCCGAAGATACTGGTGCCCGACAAATTCGCCCCAGCCAAATTAATCTTGGTCATCACCGTCAAATCCAGATTCAGGCCGGCCAGATTGGCTTTACTCAGATTGGCGCGGCGCAAGTCCGCCCCCCACAAATCGGCGTTGCGAAAGTCCAGCCCGGACAAATCCAGATCGGTCAAATCCTTGCGCCGTAGCGGGGCGGGGTGTTGTTTATCGGCCTTGGCCAATAGTTGCTCGACTTGGGCGCGGGTTAGTTCCGCCGCGTGTATGCCGCCAGCCGCCAACACGGCAAGCAGTAACGCGGAAAGCTTGATTGAATGATGCATTTCCCCTCCTGAATATATATTTGCATAATCGAGGGGGAGCATATCACTGGCTAAGCGTTTGCGTCGATCATAGATATGCCGCCAGCAAACCGGCAAACACCGCCAAACCGAACCAGTTGTTATTCAAAAAGGCCTTGAAACAATCGGGCTTGTGGAAATGAAAAATCAATTTTTGCTGGTAAATGCTTAATCCGGCGGCAACCAATAAACCGGCGTAATACGGCCAGCTCAATTGCTGCATAAGACCAACGGTTATCAACAGCCCCAGAATAACCAGCTGCAAGCCGGCGGTGATTTCCCGCACCCGCTTGCCGAATAAAATAGCGGTGGATTTAACCCCGATTTTCAAATCGTCGTCGATGTCCACCATGGCGTACATGGTGTCGTACACCAGCGCCCACAGCAACACCGCCAGATACAAAATCCAGCCCACCAACGGAATTTCGTTGGTTTGCGCCGCAAACGCCATCGGCACCGCAAAGCCGAAGGCCGCGCCCAGATAGGCCTGCGGCAGGTGGGTATAGCGTTTCATGAACGGGTAACTGGCGGCCAAAAACGCGCCGACGAAAGACAGGACAATGGTGTAGAGATTCATCAGCAACACCAAGCCGAAGGCAGTCAGGCACAACACGGCAAATACGATCAGCGCTTCTTTGGGTGTAACCTTGCCGGCGGCGATCGGCCGCAACTTGCAACGGTCGACATGCGGATCGAAATCCTTGTCGGCGTAATCGTTGATCACGCAACCGGCCGCGCGCATCAACACCACACCGGACACGAACACGAACAACACCAAACCGTCTGGCTGACCGTTCCCGGCGATCCACAAGGCCCACAAGGTCGGCCACAGCAAAATCAAAATGCCGATGGGTTTATCGAAGCGGGCTAGAAGGTAGTATTGGTGGAGGCGGTCTTTTAAGTTAATTGATGACATGAATAAATCTTAATTTTTGGTATTTAGATAGCTTTCAGCGACAGCAGAAATGACAATTTTGTCGGCATTTCAGGGTCATTGGATTAAACTTTATTAAAACTGTGAACAAAATTCGGCCCCGCGCCGTGAGAGTCTGTAAAGGCTCCTATATTCATGGTTTTCTCTTTTTCTGCTTCCCGTGTTCGAAGCGGGTTTCCAATGTCAAAGGATGAGTCTTGTTAAAGAACGTCCCTCGTTCCGGGCCAAAACCAGATCATGACTCTCGGTCATTTGCGGCCATAGTAAGTTCAAAAGCGATCTTCATCTTGGCAGTTCCAAACCAGTTTCAGCGTGTAAACGCACCTCGTAAAAACGCTGCAAAGCCCATAGAAAATAATCCACTGCTTGCAGACAGGCTTCGGTTCCGGGATCCGAGACTGTAATATTCCAAACATCCGTACCGCCACGGGAAAAACCAAAATTATCTTCGAAATCTCGTTCGGCATGTTCGATGGCCTGCGTTAACGCATGAATTCTATTTGCCATGCCGCCCACCGAACAGGGTTGGGTCGCCTGCTTCATCCACGAAAATAGACAAAACATCTGCTTTGTTGATGATACTCATGGGTTTGATTCTTGTGCCACTGGCATCATTAATCCATATTCTCAATCCGAAACACCTGATCCTGCTCCGCTTTGCGGCTGCTCTCGATATAGCGCATGATCCAGAATTTGCCATCATCCTGCCGGGTCAGCATCAAAGGTTTGCCGTATTGTTTGTGATCGGCATTGATCTTTTCCAGGGTATCGCCGGAATTGACGATATGACTGCCCTTGATCTCCACCAGCAATAAACCATCGTAGTGATGGCGGCCGTTCACGCCGACGATAAAATCCGGAAAATAGCGCTCGCCGCCCGGCATGACGATACCCACCGACCAAGGCTTGCGAGATTCGTTACGATGCCACCAGGACACCGTGTTACTGGTATCGGCACCAGCATTCGGGCAAAGCGCCGTTCGGTATCGTTAAGATCTTGTGGCATAACGCCATAGACATTCAACCGCGACCGCTCGACACCATCCGGCGCATCCACAAAACCCGGTAAAACAGCCGCATCGGCCAGTTGCTTGAAGTTGGCGGAGCAAACCCGCGCCGCATCCCGCACCAAACTCGGGAAAGTCGCCAAAATCAAATTCAGCGCCCGCGCCAACTCCTGCTCGCTCAACTCCATGCCCTGATGCTCGTTATACTCAACTCGCAGACGCGCCAACAGTAGCGCGTTTAACTCGCGGGGATCAAAGTAATCCGCATCGCACAACACCCGCTGTGCGCGCCTGGAAATCTCGGCATTGGAAAGCTTCGCCAGCACGCTATCCACGCTCTCATCGTGATTGCCGAAGATGTCATCCACGGTTTTGCGGGTGATTTTCAGGCTCTTACGTAACCCTGCGCCCAAAATCGCCGCATCCAGCCTGACCCGCTTGGCGATGCACTGCTCCAGTTCCTCGGTGCCCAACGGCAATTGCTCGGTTTTAAAGCGATTCGGCAAGCCTTCCCGCAGACTGAATCGGCTATTGCCTGCCATAGGCTTGGGCGGTTCAGTGTTTACGCCAGGCTCTTTAACTTGCGGCCTTTGCGGTTCAAACCATTCGTCAAAAAGCGGCGCGGTCGAACCGTCCAAATAACTGATGTGCGATTGATTTGTGTCGATGCTATCCGACGCAGGCTGCCAAGCTGGAGCCACATACGGTTGCGGCAATAATGAAGTTTGTCCGCCCGGCGACACCTGCACCTCTGGTTGACCACCTATTTTCACCACCAGCGTATGCGGCGTGATTTCCGCCAATTGCGTGGTGATGGCATTGATTTTGGCGCCCGCGCCCAGCAAACCGCCCTGACTCTCCGCATCCGCCAAAAATACATAACCAAAGCGCAACAGGTTCGGCAAGGCTTTGCTGATCGCCAGTGCCTGCAATTTGGGATGCACCCGCAAAATCCGCCCGACCACCTGAATACCAAAATCCGTACTTTTGGTGCCGCGCAACGAAACCAAGGTAAACGCGCGAGGCGCGTCGAAACCTAAGGCCACCGCCACCTTAAAAATCAACACTTGCTTGCTTTCATCCCGCGCCACCGCCAGCAAATCGTCGTTGGGATCATCGGCGGTGTACCAGGCAATAGCCTCTTCCGGCACACCCAAATTCAATAACTGCTGTTTGGCCTGCTCGATGGCGGTTTCGCCTGCCTTACCGCTATTGCCGACTTGCACCAGCATCAACGGCGTCAAGCGAATACCAGCTTCCGCCAATTGCGCCTTGATCGCTTGATGGCAGCGCCAGCCGTCTTCCAATGCTGTCGCCGATAAATCCACCAATTCCTGTTGATCCTCCGGCACCAGGTAAGCAATCGATTTGATGGCTTCCTTGATCAGACCGGCCTGGACGGCATCCTGTCTCGATACCTGAATCCGATGCACCACCGCCAGACCGGCGGCTTGCTTAAACTTCCCAACATCGGCGTCATCCGGTGTCGCGGTTATCAGCAAGGTAAAATCCGGGCGCATCACGTTGCGGTAAAAATTCACCGTTTCGCTGGCCTTGGTAAAGCCATGGTGCGCCTCGTCCACCACCACGCCAATCCGAAAACCAGCCTCGCGCAATTCCGGGATAAATTCATCCAGCGACAGCGACAAATCGCCGCTACTGCGCAACTTGCGGGTTTCGGCATTACGGGCAGCCACCGAAGCCCAGGTGGTGACAAACACATCGCCGCTATTGGCGGAATAGGTTTTGCGCTCACAACTCAAGTCACGGACGGTCAGGCCGTTGAAATCGCGCTTCAAGGCGCTTTTGGCTTGTTCCACCAGATTGGCGAACGGCGTAAACCAAAACCAGATAATCCGGGCATTGTGGCGATGATCGGCACGGGCAAAGCTTTCGGCAATCAAACCCGCCATCAGGGTTTTACCGGCGCCGGTCGGCGCCTCCAGCAACACGCAGCCGTTATACGCGCTGATGGCGCGCTGGTCTTCGGCGCTGGCCACCTGCTGCAATTGCTGTTCGGCATAACGAAAAATCTCCAGGGCGTTTTTAACTGCGTCGTCCTGATAGCCCTTCGGCCCAATTGTGCTCACCCTTCGACTCCTTTTTAGATGGTGCGAATGAATTCGCACCTACGGAAAACGTTGAATTTGTAGGTGCGAATTCATTCGCACACCCACGCCATACCCTCATAACCAAATCGCATCCCAATGCGGATAATCGCCGACATGCTTAACCAAACCGGCCCGCAACGGATTGGCGACGATGTAACGCGCGATCTCCCGCATATCCTCTTCCTCCCGCAAGGCATGATCGTAAAACGCCTTTTGCCATAATGCGCCGCGGCGATGCAAATACCCGTTCACCGCATGCGCGGTGCGCGCCTTGAAACGCTTGATCACATCGGACAACACTCGGGCTTCGCCCAATTGCAACAGCCAATGCACATGGTCCGGCATCACCACCCACGCCAACGATTGCATACTGCCGTCATCATGCAGGATACGCATTTGCTGGATGGCCAGACGCGCGCAGATAAAGTCGGCGAAGTGCGGCGCCCGGTTCGCCAGCACCATGGTCACGAAGTACGCTCGGTAAGGTTCGCTATGCCGGCCTTTTCGTAAGTCGTTGTAGGGCATGTGGTTCTCCCGATAGATGCTGGCCAGCAATGTGGCGATTGGGATGCGCGAATAAATTCGCACCTACGGAGCTTACCTTTGTAGGTGCGAATTTATTCGCACGTGCCTTCCCAAAAAACATCAGCGCCCACTTCCAAACCGGCCCACCAGAAACCGCGGAATCGGCAAAAAGCTCCAGCGTTCATCTTCAAAATGCTGCCGCAACAAGCCCGGTTGCCAGACATAGACGATCAGCGTTGCGTCGGCGGTCATCAGTTCCGTCAAAGACTGTAGCGCCTGATCATTGATTTTGGGCAGGTAACATACCCGACTGCTTGCCAGTTCGGCTTGTTGCACGGGTGCGTCGGCGTCAAACGGCGACAGGCTTTCGGCATGAATCAATTGCAAGGCGGTCCAGATAGCATCATGTTGGATGCTACTGAATAGCGTTTCGGTGGGCAGTCTGTGGGTGCGTAGATAGGCGAAATTGCCGCCAGTGCCTTTTCTATTTTTGAATCCGCCAGCAACCCGTCTAATTCTTTCTGCACAAACATCCCGGCACAGATTCTTGTCTGGATTATCCGGCATGGCCTCAGTGCATGACACCATGATGAATTTGCGGTTTCCGCCATCTAGCTGATTGGCATCAAGCACGGCGTGGGCCGTTGTCCCGCTACCTGCGAAGAAATCCAAAATAATATCGTTGTTTTGGGTAGCCTGAAGAATCAAGCCATGAATCAATGACAAGGGTTTTGGATAGTTAAAGCGTTTATCGTCGAAGATCTCGCTTAATAACTTCGCCCCCTCTTGGTTGGTTCCAGACACCAAACCACTGCCTTGCTCCATGCCTTTGGATTCAAACTTTGGCGTTATCCAACTGCTTAATGGTTGGGTCTGATTGCGTAAATCAGCTTTGTAGCGCTTGAACGCGGGACGGCCAAAGCCAATTTTTTTGCCCACCCAAAACTCCAAATCGGGCAACTCTCTACGCAATAACGGTGTTTTGCCGCTTTTAGGCACATCCCCACGATCAATGGCCTCCAGCAGTTCCTCAAGCGTGCTCCATGTTTCTATACGTTGCTCAACCGGAAACAAAATTTGTCCCAGTTCAATGAACTCTTCCATCGGCTTGGCTTGTACCCGAGCACCCGGCTTGAGACGTTCGCGGGAGGCATAAACCCAGATGCGATCAGGATTGGGCGGGTAGTGAATATCGGTCTCGGGGTCGATCAGCGGGTAATACAGGTTTGGCCGCTCTTTGTAGGAAAATCCTAGCGTTAAATCACTTGGCCGCCACGAGCCTCGTGGATCATTATCTGGGTTGCCATACATTTCATAGCTTTTTTCCAATCCCTGAAATTGGAAGCCGGGACCGCCATAAACCACCACGTGTTCATGATCGACGCTGAGAAAACAAGCTTGATCGGCATTGGAACCTTGGCGGTTACGCCAAACGATGCTGCCCAAATTCATACCGGGAAATACTTGATCCAAAAGCAATTCCAGTTTGGCGCGGTTGACATCGTTGATCGAAACCAACAACACCCCATCTTCGGCCAATAGGTCACGCGCCAACATAAAGCGCCGATACATGAACTCCAGCCATTTGGAATGCCGGTAGTTGTCTTCCTTGTCGACGAAGCGGTCGTTGTAGATGAAATCGCGGTTGCCGGTGTTATAAGGCGGGTCGATGTAGATGCATTTGATCTTGCCGGCATGGGTCATGCGCAAGTAACGCAGGGCGTCGAAGTTGTCGCCTTCGATGATCAGATTGCGATAGGGTGCCTCGCCGCAGGACAGGGCCGGGTCGAAATCCAGCGCTACAAAATCCTCGTTGACGGCTTTTTCGTGCTCGATTTCCTTGCGTTCCCACACCAAACCAAAGCGCGGCCGCCTGTCGCGCAAGCGCAATTCGCGAATCAGTTCGTCGCGGCTGTAGTCGTCGTAATTGTCTGCCATGGCCCGTTATTATTCCTTGGGTAGGTGCGAATTCATTCGCACAGCGCGATTAAAATCGCACCTACATTTTGGTCTTGTCCTTAATCGTCTGAATAATCCCCGTAGTCGAATGCCCCTCGATAAACGACAAAATCTTCACCTCGCCGCCGTTGGCCATCACGCTTTCGTGGCCGGCGATGCTGGTGATGTCGGTGTAGTCGCCGCCTTTGACCAGGATGTCCGGCAGCAGTTGGTCGATGACTTCCTTGGGCGTGTCTTCCTCGAACGGCACCACCCAGTCGACGCATTCCAGCGCCGCCAGCATTTCCATGCGGTGGTCCAGTTTGTTGACCGGACGCTCGGGGCCTTTCAGTCTTTGTACGGAGGCGTCGCTGTTGACTAGCACAACCAAGCGGTCACCCAGGGTTTTGGCTTGTTGCAGGTAGCGGACGTGGCCGGGGTGCAGAATGTCGAAACAGCCGTTGGTGGCGACGATTTTTTCGCCGTTTTGCTTGGCGGCGGCGCGCTCTTTCAACAGTTCGGCTAGGGTGCAAACGCCTTTGTGATGAGCGCGTGGGCCGTGCAGGGCTGCAGCCAATTCTTCGGTATTGACGGTGGCGGTGCCCATTTTGCCGACCACGATGCCGGCGCCGATGTTGGCAAGCTGGGTGGCTTCGGCCAGGGATTTTTTGGCGGCCAGACTGGCGGCCAATACCGAAATCACCGTGTCGCCGGCGCCTGTTACATCGAACACTTCCCGTGCATGGGTCGGTAAATGCAAAGGCTCGGCATCCTTACTCAACAACGACATGCCGTGTTCGCCGCGCGTCACCAGCAGGGCATCCAGCTGCAGCTCTGCCAGCAAATTCAGACCGCGCTCGACGATTTGTTGCTGGTCAGCACAACGCCCCACCACGGCTTCGAATTCGCTCAAGTTGGGCGTGATCAAGGTCGCCTGTTTGTAAATGGAAAAATCGCTGCCTTTGGGATCGACCAGTACCGGCTTTTTCAGTTGCCGGGCCAAGCGAATGAATTGTTCGACCTTGCTCAAAGTGCCCTTGCCGTAATCGGACAGCACCACCACTGCCGATTGCATCATCTCGGCGTGGTATTGGTGCAGCAACATATCGCTACCGACATCGTGAAAACCGTCTTCGAAATCCAGCCGGATCAATTGCTGGTGCCGGCTCATCACCCGCAATTTGGTGATGGTGGGATGGTGCGGCACGCCTTGAAACAGGCACAACACCCCGGCCTTTTTCAGCAAGGTTTCCAGTGCCACCGCCGCCTCGTCCTCGCCGGTAAAACCCAGCAACGAGACTTTGGCGCCGAGGGCGGCGATATTCAAGGCCACGTTGCCGGCCCCGCCGGCCCGCTGTTCGTCCTGCTTGACATGCACCACCGGCACCGGCGCTTCCGGCGAAATGCGCGAAGTGGGGCCGTGCCAGTAGCGGTCCAGCATCAGATCGCCGGCGACCAGCACGCGGGCGGCGGAATAATTGGGTAGTTGCATAGCTTTGCACGCGGTCTATTGAAGTGGGAATGTTATTATAGCGGCTTGTCGAGACACAAAGGGGCGTAAACCATGAGCGTTAAAATCTATCACAACCCGCGTTGCAGCAAATCCCGCGAAACCTTGAAATTGTTGGAAGAAAAAGGCATACAGCCCGATGTGGTCGAGTATCTGAAACATCCGCCCACCACCGAAGAGCTAACCGACATACTCAATAAACTGGGCCTGCAGCCGCGCCAGTTGATGCGCACCCAGGAGGCCGAGTACAAGGAAAACGGTCTGGACGACAAGTCCCTCAGCGACGCCGAGCTGATTGCGGCCATGATCCGTATTCCCAAACTGATAGAGCGGCCCATCGTGTTAGCCAACGATAAAGCCGCCATCGGCCGCCCGCCGGAAAACATATTGAATATCCTTTAAATCCCTTACTTTATCGACCCGATTTTTATGCTGAAACGCTTTATCCCTTTGGCCGCGATGCTGGCCCTGTCGATGCCCGCCTTCGCCGCGCCGGTTAACGACGACATGAGCATATGGATCAGCAACACCTTTCAAACCGATTTCGGCGGCAGCCCCTATCTGGCATTTTTGGAACTGCATCCCCGTACCCGCGCAGACAACAACAAGTTCAGCCAGGCCATCGTCCGTCCGCTGCTGGGCTACAAAGTGACCAAAAAGCTGCAACTGTGGGCCGGTTATACTTGGCAGGGCGAATACAACGATCAAACCGACTTCGAGCTGGCCACCAACGACATCATGGAACAGGTGCAATGGATCGATAACTGGACGCCGCAATTAAACTTTCAATACCGCTTCCGTCTGGAACAGCGTTTGTTCGCCCACGAAGACGATGTCGGCCATAGGATGCGGCACCGGGTACGCTTCGTCTATTCCATTCCGGACAGCAAGGCCTATTTGATCGCGCTGGACGAACTATTCGTTTACTTCAACGATATTGAAAACGGCCGGCTATCCCATTCCGTGCAGAGCGGCGTCAACCAAAACCGCAGCTATGTGGGCGTGGGGTATAAACTGGCGCCTTTCCTGAATGTCGACACCGGCTATCAATTGCAGTATGTGCATAACTACGGCAGCCCGGATTTGACCAATCATGTCTGGCTGACCAATATGAATTTCAATTTTTAAGGCAACCGCATAAACAGTACCATGGCCAAAATTCTGATTATTTATTACAGCCGCAACGGCAGCACCTTGAAAATGGCCCGGCAGATTGCCCGCGGGGTGGAATCGGTTCCCGGCGCGGAAGCGGTTTTGCGCACCGTGCCGGAAGTGTCGACAGTGTGCGAAAAAGTCGCCGACAGCATCCCGGCCGACGGCGCGCCGTATGCCAGCTTGCAGGAACTGGAAAGCTGCGACGGCTTGGCCTTGGGCAGCCCGACCCATTTCGGCAACATGGCCGCGCCGCTCAAACATTTTATCGACGGCACCACCGCGATGTGGTTTGCCGGCGCCTTATCGGGCAAACCGGCAGGCGTGTTTACCTCCACCGGCAGCATGCACGGCGGCCAGGAAAGCACCTTGCTGTCCATGATGCTGCCGCTGATGCATCACGGCATGCTGATGCTGAGCCTGCCCTGCAACGAAATCGCCCTGCGCGAAACGATCAGCGGCGGCACGCCTTACGGCCCCAGCCACTTGTCGGAAACCGATGGCGAACTGACGGAACACGAGAAGCGGTTATGTTGGGTATTGGGTGAGCGGTTGGCGAAAACGGCGCTGGCGTTGAAAACAAGCCCAATGTAAGCAACGCTGTTTAGTTGGATTGAGATTTTCTGCTTATCCGTAAACTTGCTTTTAACCTGCCTTTAAATAAAAAGCATCTCCCCAGCCAGCGGGAGTCCACTTTGTCTTTATCCGATAAAAATCGAATTTACTAAGAAAGTTGTCTATTTCGTCAACTAAAGGTATGCCATCGTATAATTTTTCTTTATTAACTTCAAGATAGATTCCTTTAATGGCATTTGAATTGATATGATTTCCAAATCCCTTTAGGATTGCTAGTTCGGCCCCTTGCGTATCAATATTAATAAATTCGAAGTCATTAAAAATCAATAAATTATCCGAATGAGAAATAATACTATCCAGCCTCAACGCCTGGACATCTTTTTCTTCAGTAACGACGATATTGGGATAATGAGATGAATGCGTATTTAAATCGAAGAAAGAGGAGCTTTGAAAGTTATTTGTTATTTTGAATTTTAATATTTCATTTTTATCCCATAACGCAATCGGGCAAATCTGCTGATTCATCGCAAACTGCTTTATATGCTCTTCCAGCTTTGGGATAAGATCTTCATTCGCCTCAAACCAAATAACATCCTTAACGCCATTGTTATAATAATCCAAGGCTTCTTCACCTGTATGAGCTCCAATATGCAGCACTTTTGTCGGGGCACTGCCATGCACAAGCCTGATAATATCGCAGCATTTTTGATATTTAATTAACATAAGACATTTATTGCCTAAATATTAGTATTTATACGATTAATATAAACTGATGATTATATTGGGCTTCCGTATGAGTCCAGTTAATTCATATTAGCGGTTGGCTTTTTAAAAATTAATAATTTCCCAATCCACAGGAAGCAAATCGGATGTATCTAAATGATTTAAATTAGCGCCAAACCACTTCGATGAATTTGGAGAGAAGATTTTTTTGCCGGCGTTTCTTGACAGCCAAGCTCCCCACCAACTAAAACTGCTGTTGGCAATAATAAAGTCATGGCATAAACTCATCAGGCAAAGATCGGCATAATTACTATTCCCTACCATCAACACAAATCTACTGTTTTTAAACATTTCCTGCTCTTGACACCAGACAGGGTCGTCGGAAAAAATAATTACGGCCCTGTTTTTTTCAAACTTATCCAATGCCTTTTCATAATAATCAAACCCGAGATTGGTATGATTTTTGGGGTTGATCAGATAGTCTCCCCTGCGGATGTGCAGCGCAATAGGCCGTTCATAGTGTGCAATGAAATTTGTGCACGCCGCCAGGATGTCATTTTTGAAAGTAAAATCTTGACGTATTTCATTTTCGATATTTTTAAAATATTTTTCCGTTTGAAAATAACCTAGCAAACAGACATCGTCCTCGCAATGATTGAAAAGATTTTCATCAAAATTATGCCCGGACTCTCTAATTATCGGCCTATTTGGATCTATATATTTAATATTCGCTTGCCGCACACTGGACATTTCAAACGCGTTAAATAACTCTATTTTAATATTATTGCCCAGCGCATCGGTAGAAACTTCGTTATGATAGGGTATGCAAAATTGATAGCCTTTGTTGCGTGCAATCCCTCTAAGAGACGCATATTGGAACATTTGGTTTCCCAATTGCCCCATTTTCCCGAGGAAATTAAATCCAATCACAATTTACGCTCTAATTCTCATTAAAGAAATTCAGCCTGAATATCAAGCCCATTTTGCTTCAGCATATTGGCCCGCATAATTTTTAATTGTTCGCTCGGGGCCCGCCAGCGCCTATAAACGTATAAATAGTCTAATACGGCTTCAAAATTATTTGCCGCCGTTGTAGTACCTCGGCGGTTGCCTTGATTAACATAATCCTTGTAAATTATGGCGCCTATCGCGTGTGCCGGTTTAAATTCCGCCGCTTGGTAAACGGACAGCAAAAAGTCCCAATCTTCCAGAGACTTCATATGCACATCTTGTCTTTTCCCGGCTAAGGCTATTGCGGGAAAAATACAGGCTTGAGTAAATATATAATTTTTTATCCATATCTGTTCGAAAGGTGTTTTCGTTAACTCTAGCAGCTCCGGTTTCTCGGACGTGAGAACGCCCTTTAACCTATCTTCCCTTGCAATAATTACATCGCCAAAAGTTACACTTTTAGTATTGTTTAAAGCCGTATTAAGAAAATCGTCATACCCCACGCCCGGAATTTCATCATCATCATCGATGATCAAAACAAATTGACCTCTGGCAAGATCAATTCCAACATTCCTACTGAATGCGGGCCCATGATTATTTTTTCGCATATGAAATTGATCGTTCTCCCCAATGAAATTGGAAGCAACTTGTACGATTTGTTCATTAGTAGTGTCGGAAACGACGATTAATTCAAAATCAATTTTTATATGCTCTTTTATTGACCGGAGACACCGCATGAGCTCTATGGGTCTATCATGCGTCGGAACAATCACGCTTAGGGTAGGGGTCTTATGTCTCATTAATATCCTTCATCAATAATTTTCTAATTTAACGCCATTACTGCCTGCGATAATAATTCGACTCTCACTGCCGTTATCCCTCGATTGGATGTTTGGCATTGTAAAACCGCCGCACCGTCTCAGCCTACCGGACCGGTTTGACCGGTTCAGTTTATTCTCCGGGAGAAAATGTCGATTTAATTCAGTTTAATTCAGCCACGAGTTGCTTGAATTGCTGCTCCAGATTGCGCACGAAACGCGGCGTATCGAACAAGACGCCATCGGTTTTAACCTTTTGCAGGTGAGCCTTTAACCGGGAACAGCGGTCCGGCGTTTGGGCCAGTTCAACCGCCTTGTTTTCGTAACTGAGCAAATCATAGGTAATCAATTCCGGCAACTCTGCGGCCGTCAGCAAGGCGCCGGCCATGCGCGAGGCAAAGGAGCGGCCGGTGAGCGTCAGCACCGGCAAGCCCATCCACAAGGCGTCGTTGGCGGTGGTGCCGGCATTGAACGGAAAGGAATCGAGAAACAGGTCGGCAACGGCGTAGCGGGCCAGATAATCCTCGGGAGCCACGCGGGACGCGAAAATCAGCCGGTGGGGGTCGATGCCGAAATTTTTAGCGTGATTCTTTAAGTTAATCTCCGACCAGGGGTTGTCGGCCAGCAGCCACAGTACGCTATCGGGCACCCTACGCAAGATGTTCATCCAGGCCTCGAACAGTTCGGGCGTATATTTGTAATTGTTATTGAACGAACAGAACACGAAGGCTTCCGCCGGCAGCTTGCAGCTTTCCCGGCTCGGAGCCGGGTTAATTTTCCGTTGCCGATCGCTGACTTGATAGACGTCCGGCATATACAGCGGCTTTTCGGAGTAATAGCAGGCGTATTCCTCCGGAATCAGAAAACGGTCGGCGATCACGTAATCGATCGAAGGCAAACCGGTCGTGGCCGGCAATCCCAGGTAGGTGATTTGAATCGGCGCCGGGCGGTAAGCGAGCAAATTGGCGCGCGCGCCCAGCGTCTGTCCGTGCAAATCGACCAGAATATCGATTTCATGTTCGCGGATCAACCGGGCCGCCGCTTCATCGGTTAACGAATCGATGCGCTCGAAATGGTCCATGGCATCGATGATGCGCTGCCGTAGCGGGGAATGCCCCTGCTGAGTCCAACAGTAGCCGTACACTTCGAATTGCTCTCTATCGTGCAATTCGAACAATTCCGCGGTCAGCATGGCCACCGGGTGCAGGCAAAAATCCGAGGAACAGTAGGCAATCCGTATTTTGCCGTGCCCATAGCTTGCGGTCGGCGCCAGGCGGGGCAAGTTTTTGCTCAGTTTGTGCTCGACATAGTGGCGGGCGGCCGCCAATTGCGCTTCCGGATCGTCCGACAGGCTGAGCATGGCCAGCGCGGAGGTCGATTGGCGCATCAGTTCCATACCGACGCCGTTGATGTGTGCGTATACCGGCCAGGCGCATTGTTTTTCCCGCAGATAAACCCAGTGATGGATAACGTCGGGCTGCCGGGCTTCAAGGGCCAGGCTTCTGGCCAAATAATCCAGCGCGGAACCGTATAGCTTGCTGTTTTCCAGCACCCGGCCCAGGTTATTGAGGGCAAGCAGCAATAACGGCCGGTGTTCCGGAGAATTGGGCGTCACATGGTCGTCGATCCAGCGCCATTCGTTAACGGCGGCGTCTATATTGCCTTCCCGCTCATGAACCAGACCCAGATTGAAGTGAGGTTGTACGAATGCGGGTGCCAGCTTGACGGCTTGCAGGTAAGCCTCTTTAGCGCCCGCCAGATCGGCTTGATTAAATAATACGGTGCCCAGGTTGAATAGCGCGATATGGTTATAAGGCGTTTGATTGCGTTGCAGCCAGGTTTGGTAAAGCACGGCCGTCAGTGGCGCCAGTCCGTTTTTTTCTAATTTTTCCGCTTCTTCCAGCAACCGGTTAAATTCGAGCTTGCCTTGCCAAGCACCGAGTACCGAAGTTGCAAATTGATTTTCAATCCCCGGCATTTGTACTCCACTTATCAATTTTCAATTACCCAAATAAAAACGTAGCGGCCGACAGGCTGCCGGCCGCTACGTTTAGTGATAAAGAATAGTCGTTAATTGAAAATATTAAAGCGCCGCAAGTTGGTCCGTGGTCATGGCGGCCAATTGCGTCTGGCCGAATGCGGCTGTCTGATCCGTCGTTAAGGCATCCAGTTGCTCGGTGGTCAACACACTGATTTGATCGGTAGTCAAGGAACGTACTTGGCTGGTGGTCAATGCGGTAATGTTGTTGGTGGTTAAGCCGTTTAATACCTGATCGGTGGTCAAGGCGCTGACTTGACGTGTTGTCAAGGCCGCCAAATCGGCGGTTTCCATGTTGGCGATTTGATCGGTACTCAGCGCCGTCAATTGAGCGGTTGTCAGAGCGACGACTTGGTCGGTGGTCAAGGCTTGGACTTGGTCCGTGGTCAGTCCGCTTTGCAACTGGTCGGTGGTCAAGGCGTTGATTTGGGTACTGGTCAGCGCCTGCAGATCCGCATCTTCCATATTTTGGATTTGCGCAAACCTCAATGCCGCAATTTGCGATGTACTCAAAGTCCTGACTTGGCCGGTCGTCAGCGCGACCACTTGGTCGGTATTCAAGGCTTGGATTTGATCCGTGTTCAGTTCTCTGATTTGGGTATCGTCCAGCGCCTGGATCTGATCGGTGGTGAGACCTTGGTCTATTTGATCGGTGGTCAAGGCGCCGATTTGCGTGCTGGTCAAGGCCCGCAGGTCGTCGGTTTCCAGGGCCGCGATTTGGGCGAACTGCAGCGCCGCGATCTGGCCGCTGGTCAAGGCCTTGGCTTGTGCCGTGGTCAATGCCACAATCTCGTCGGTGTTGAAGGTGTTGAGCTGGTCGGTGGACAGAGCGGCCAGCTGCTGCGTTGTCAACCCGGAGGTTTGATCCGAGGTCAGCGCATCGATCTGGTCCGTCGACATCGCCACCAGCCCCGCCGAATCCAAGGCTTGTAGTTGACCCACGGACAGCGTGACCACTTGATCGGTTGACAAAGCCTGAATTTGATCGGTGGTCAGCGCCCCGAATTGCACCGTGGTTAACGCGGCCAAATGATCGGTGGACAGCGCGGCAACGTTATCGGTACTCAAGGCCTTGATCTGGGCGGTTGTCAAGGCGGTGAGATTGTCCGTACCCAATACGCTGATTTGATCGGCCGAGAGTATTGCTACTTGATCGGTGGTCAAGGCTTGGGTTTGGGCCGTGGTCAGCGCGGGTATGTCGTCGAACGCAAGCGTTTTGATCTGATCCGTGGTCAGGGCCGCCACTTGCCGGGTTGTCAGGGCGGCCAACTGGTCGGTGCTTAAGGCATCGACTTGGTCGGTCGATAGCGCAACCAAACTGGCGGTGCTGAGCGCTTGCACCTGATCCGTGGTGAGTCCCGCGAATTTATTGGGCGACAAGGCCCGGATTTGGTCGGTATCCAGCGTATTGATTTGGCTGGCGGATAGCGATTTCAGCTGCTCCGCGGTCAGTTCGGCCACATTATCGGTAGTCAGCGCCGCGACTTGCGAGGTTGTCAATGCTGCAATGTTATCGGTTGAAAGCGCGCTGATTTGGTCGGCGGTCAGCGCGGCTATCTGGCCGGTGGTTAATGCCGCCGCTTGCGCGCTGGTCAGAGCGGCAATATCCTCGAACGAAAGCGCCTTAACTTGATCGGTTCCCAAGGCCACCAGTTGTTTCGTGGTCAATGCCGCCGTTTGATCGGAGGTCAAAGAGGCGATCTGATCGGTTGTCATGGCGGACAAATCGGCCTCTTCCAGCACTTTGATTTGATCGGTCGTCAGCGCGGCAACCTTATCCGGCGCCAAGGCTTGGGCTTGATCGGTGGTCAGCGCCCTGATCTGGCTGGTCGTCAATGCCTGGGCTTGGGCGGACGATAAGCCGGCAATATTATCCGTGCTGAGCGCGGCAACTTGGGCGGTCGATAAGGCGACAACCTGGTCCGTGGTGAGTGCCGCCGTTTGCCGGGTTGTCAAGATGGCAATATCGCCGGTTTCCATCGCTTCGACCTGGCCGGTAGTGAGCGCGGCAACATTGTCGGCGGTCAAGGCTTGAAGCTGATCGCTGGACAACGCTCTAATTTGCGTTGTGGTTAAGGCTCGGGCCTGATCGGATGACAGCGCCGAAATGTTGTCGGCACTGATTGCCGCGATTTGCGCGGTGGTCAGCGCGGCAAGGTCGGCGGTTTCCAGCGCCACGATTTGGCTGGTGGTCAGGTTGGCGACTTGATCGGTGCTCAACGCTTTGGCTTGCGAAGTCGTCAGCGCCACAATATCTTCGGAGTCGAACGCCTGAATCTGGTCCGTGCTCAAGCCCGCCAGTTGCTGCGTGGTCAATACCGCGGTTTGATCGGACGTCAACGCGGCGATTTGCTCGGTCAGCATACTGGCGATATCGGCCTCTTCCAAAGCCTTGATTTGTGTGGTGGTTAAAGCCGCCACGTTATCGGCCGACAGCGCCTGAATCTGATCGGTGCTCAGCGCCTTAATTTGCGAAGTTGTCAGCGCGCGCGCTTGGTCGGTCGTCAACGCCGAAATATTATCGGTGCTGATTGCCGCGATTTGCGCCGTGGACAGCGCGACAAGGTCGGCGGTTTCCAGCGCCACGATTTGGCTTGAGGTCAGGTTGGCGACTTGATCGGTACTCAGCGATTTGGCTTGCGAAGTCGTCAGCGCCACAATATCGTCGGAATCGAACGCATTAATCTGATCGGTGTTCAATGCGCTTAATTGTTGCGCGGTTAATACCCCCGTTTGGTCGGAAGTCAACGCCGCGATTTGCGCGGTCGACATGCTGGCAATATCGGTAGCCTCCAGGGCTTTGACTTGAGCCGTGGTCAAGGCAGAGACATTATCCGCCGATAGCGATTGGATCTGGTCGGTCGTCAGCGCTTTGATTTGCGAGGTGGTCAACGCCCGCGCTTGGTCGGTTGATAAGGCGGCGACATTATCGGTGCCGAGCGCAACGATTTGCGCGGTTGCCAGCGCCGCCAATTCGGTGGTTTGCAGCGCGGCAATTTGGCCGGTGGTCAATGCGGCAATCTGATCCGTCGACAACGCTCTGGCTTGCGAAGTGCTCAATGCGGCGACATCTTCGGAATCGAACGCCCGGATTTGGTCCGTGTTCAATGACGCTATTTGCTGGGTCGTCAGGGCCGAAGTTTGGTCCGAAGTCAAGGCATCGATCTGCGCGGTTGACATCGCGGTCAAATCGGCGGTTTCCAACACTACGATTTGCGCGGTCGACAAGGCGGCGATATTTTCGGCGGAGATAGCTTGAGTTTGGTCCGTCGTTAAGGCTTTAATTTGCGAAGTCGTCAAGGCCCTGGCTTGGTCGGTCGACAGCACGCCTATATTGTCGGTACTCAGCGCCGCAATTTGTTGGGTCGAAAGCGCGGCCAGATCATCGGTTTGCAACGCGGCAATCTGGTCCGCCGTCAAGGCATTCACTTGATCGGTGGTGAGTGCCCTGGCTTGCGCCGTACTCAACGCGGCAATATCGTCGGAATCGAACACCCTGATCTGATCCGTGCTCAGTGCCGCCAGTTGCTTGGTAGTCAGCGCGGCGGTTTGGTCCGAACTAAGCGCTTCGATTTGATCGGCCGACATGGCAACCAGGGAATCGGTTTGCAGCGCTTTGATTTGCGAGGCGGAAAATTTTGAAATGTTATCGGCGGACAAAGCCTGAATCTGATTGCTGGTTAAGGCTTTAATCTGTTCGGTGGTCAAGGCCTTGGCCTGGTCCGAGGATAACGCCGCAATATTGTCCGTATTGATGGCAACGATTTGGCTGGTTTTTAATGCCGCCAAATCTTCGGTTTGCAAGGCCGAAAACTGATCTACCGACAGGGCATCGATCTGATCTATGGTTAACGCTTTTGCCTGCGCGCTGGTCAATGCGGAAATATCGTCCAAGTCAAACGCACGAATTTGGTCGGTGCCTAGGGAAGCCAGCTGCTGGGTCGTCAGCGCCGCGGTTTGGTCCGAACTCAAGGCCTCGATTTGGGCGGTAGATAATGCAGCCAGCTCGGCGGCTTGCACGACTTTAATTTGCGCCGTGCTGAGAGCGGAAATATTGTCGGGCGTTAAAGCCAGCATTTGGTCGCTGGTCAAGGCCTTGGTTTGCGCCGTCGTCAATGCCTGTATTTGGCTTGAGGCGAGACCGGCGATTTTATCGGTACTCAGCGATGCGACTTGCGCGGTTGTCAACGCTCTGACTTGGCTGGTCGACAAGGCGGCGATACTTTCCACCTCAAATACATCCAATTGGCTGGTCGAGAGCGCGGCCAAATCCTGGTTTTCAAAAGCGGCCACTTGGGTGGTCGACAGCGCGGCCAGTTGATCGGTGGTCAAGACCTTGGCCTGCGCGGTAGTAATGGCGGCAATTTGGTCGGTCGACAAGCCCTGGACTTGGTTGCTGCTCAACAACTTGAACTGGGCCGTCGTCAAGGCGGCGATTTGATCGGTTGAAAAGTTGGAGACGCTTTCGTCGGTCAGCGCGGCAATTTGCGCCGTGCTTAACCGGGCGATATCCTGCGTCTCCAAGGCGCCGATCTGGTCGCTGGACATGGCATTGATTTGGTCCGCGGTCAGGACTTTGGTTTGCGCCGTGGTTAACGCGACGATGTCATCCGTGCCGAGGGCGCGGATTTGATCGGCTTGCAACGCCGCGATTTGCTTGGTTGACAAGGCTTTAACCTGGTCTGAGTTCAACGCACCGATCTGGTCCGTACTCATCGCGGCCACATCGATATCGTCCAGCGCTTTTATCTGTTGAATCGAAAGGCTGGCGACATTATCCGTGCTCAGGGCCTGGATTTGGTTGCTGTCAAGCGCCCTGATTTGCGTGGTGGTCAAGGCGGCAACCTGATCGGAAGAAAAAGCGGCGATGCTTTGCGTGCCCAGTGCCTGAATTTGTAAGGTGGATAGCGTGGAAAGATCCGCCGGATCTATGGCGGCGACTTGATCGGTCGACAATGCCGCAATGTCGTCGACTTCCAGCGCCTTAATTTGCGCGGCCGATAGCGCCTTTATATTATCGCTGGTAAATGCTTGAACCTGGTCAACCGACATGGCCTTGATTTGGGCCGTTTTCAAGGCCTGCGCCTGGTCCGAGGTCAGCGATTGGATATTATAAGTTTGTATCGCTTCGATCTGGCCGGAACTCAGCACGACCAAGTCCTGCGTTTCAATGGCTTGAACTTGATCGGTCGATAACGCTTGCAGTTGTTCGGCTGTTATGGCCTTGAAATCCGCCGTGGTGAGGTCTCTGATTTGCTGTGTCGTCAACGCGGCCACTTGCGCCGTGCTCAGCCCTGTAATTGTTGTCATAACCCAATCCCCTTAAACTTAAATTCTTAATCTTGTCGCCCCGGAATGAAGACTGATCAAACCCGAACGCCGAATCGACCCATTCTCGCTATCCGTTTCACAAGCTCTCATTTACCCAACTATTGAAAGCAACATTCATAGATTCAATAGTTTCATGGAGAGCAGCATCGAAACAGGTATCGGCAGCTTCATGCAAGTCTTTAGCAAAACTTTCCTAAAAACATTGATCTGGCAATAGAAACTTCCCCATCCCCGTTCGCCAAACCCGGCCCAACCCGCGCGCATTAGCCTTTTGGGCGCCGAATAAATACCCGGAGCCCATTCAGATTGTTTTGCAGCGTTTTACCCTTGCGCTTCTAATGTCTGAATTCATTCCGCGCGCTAAATCCGCTCCGGCCGTTCATGGCATGGGCAGATACAATGTCCGTTTATTCGCGGCTGACCGCTAATGCCGCAACCCGGCGCTCAATTTCCGCCATCATGTTTTGGTAAGCATCGCCCGTCAAGCCGCCATAGCGGCGCTTAAACTCCGCTTCGGGCATGAATTCCGGCAAATCGGCGGTCTCCGGCATGATGTCCGGCTCGGCCGCAACAGCCAACAGTTTCTGTAATGCCTTGGCGGCTTGTTCGCCGGCAACGGCCCGGTTCCCCATTTGCGTGCCGGCACGATCGGCAGCCAGATCGCTGAACGAAAAACCGCTGCCTCCGCGCGAGTCTTGAATCTCTTTATATAAACCGACCGCATTCGCCAGGGGCGAGCCGGCATCCGCCGCCAACAATGCCGACACCAAATAATGCTTGGTAAAATCGTCGCGGTTTTGCAGTACAACCCTGCGCCAAACGGGCCGGGGCCAATGTTTGCTTGCCGGTATCAGTTGCCCCAAATCCTTTTGGGTGACATAAAACGCCAACACCCGAATCGCCGCGCGATTTTCCCGGACGGGGTCGGCTTGCTCGCCGCGTTGCGCGGCCGACTGAAACAAAGCATTCAGCAGCGTGGTTAGGCCGATAGTATATCGGCCGGTGCGGGTTAACTCGGCCAGGCGCGTTTGATAAAACAACAGTTGCCCGAGCTCGTCATCGGATAGCAATGCGCTACCCAATTGGGCCTGCAAATCGCCTCGCCATGTGTAGGTTACAACCATTCTCCGCGTGGAAAAGCGGACTTTTTTTACCATGCCGACCAGCTGTCGCCACTCGGCGGCCACGGGTATCATGCTCAAACCCGACTTGAGAATACCGTTGGCGATGAAGCTAGGCAAGACCAACCGGCCCACCGTCAATGCGCCGATTTCCGGCAGCGAATCGGTTTCCGTCAACTCAATTCGTACATTCAAAAAGCCGCCTAACCTAGACCACGGTAACGGCAATGACGCTTGAATGCGCGCTTTGCCTTGCTCGAACATCAACCTTGAGGCGCCCCTGGCATAGTGATTTGCCGCATAATTCAAGGCCGAATCCAGCTCTTCCTGGCCTAACACCGCCTGTGCAACGCTGCCGACCGGCAAGCGGCGCGGATCGTTGCGTTCCAACAGCCGTTTGACTTTAGCAATCTGACTGGGACTCAGGTTTGCCCGCGGATTGAGTTGCGGCGTATCTTCTATTGCCAACAAACCGGCTATCATTAACAGTGCCAGCAACAGACAACCCAACCATAGTATACGGTTTGGAATCGATTTCATCCCGGCGGCGGCGACTGCTTCATGCACATAGGCTGGGGGGATTTAACAAGGTGGAATTTAAATTAAAGAACGACTCAACAGCCTCGTTAGAATTTCATGGCAGACCCAGCCGAAGGTCATGCGGCCGTTATCGACACGGCCGGCGTTTTTCCGGAAAGATTAACCGCCCGCGAACGCTTTCGCGCCGGCCGCCTGAAAAGGTTCGCCGCGCCTCGGCGGCTCCGTTTCTCTTTTAAAGCGTCCAGGTCCTGAACGTTCCGGTATCCAAATGGATAAAATTGGATTCCGGATAATAGCCCACCCCGCCACGGTGCATGGCAATAGCCGCGCTATGGATACGGCGCAGGTCGAAACGCTCGATGCGAATATCCACCGCCCGGCCGTGTATATGGAAGCTGTTGTTGGCTACCCCGGCATGCTCGGCATGCAGTCTGGCATTGGTCATCGGCGAACGATAGCCGCAAATCACCCCAAACGGTTGGCTTAACCCCAACATTTGCTTCAAATCGTGTAACTGGTCCAATAACCCGGGATCTATATCATGCACATCGCCGGTACGGTAGTCGCGTAATAAAAAGCTGATCTCGGCCAAGGCATCGCTCAAATAACGGCCTTTTTCAAAATAAGTCAGACTCAGCTTATCGCCGGTATGCGGATTTTGAAATGCCAGGGAACGGTGGTTCGGAAACCGGCCGTGACCGGCCAAGGACAGCGATTCCCGCGCGGGCTGGATGAGCGGTTCCCGCTGACCCGGCCGAATGAGCGAATGCACTCTGCCGCTATGATCCTGAGCATCGGCGGCGTTTGATACGACATGTACCGGCTGTTTTTTGCCAGTGTAAACATCGCGCACCCGGCCGTTGCGCTGATCGGCATGCGCAATCTGTAAATGTTTTTGTTTGGCGGACCGGCTGGCTTGAGCGGATTTTACGGCATGCGCGCGGTGTCCGGCATTAAGCTTGCCTGTGGTCTTGCCCGACGAAAATTTAATGGTTTTCCCCGCCGCTTTAGCCGTTTTGAGCGCGCTTTTCTTGGGAATGCGCACAGCGCTTCTTGCTTGCGCCTGCTTGCTTTTTTCAGGTTTTGAAGCATGAACCACACCGGGCATCCCTATAGATAAAACAGCGCCAACCGCTAAACGACCGAAAAAGCTGCGCCGTGACAGCTCCACTTCGCTAGGCTCTTCACTATTATTTTCTACATTATGTCTCAGCATCCGCAATCTCCCAATTCGACGTTTTCCGGAAAGTAATTGATTCCGAAAGCTTAAATCTAAAAAGACAGTTCCGATTATAGCACTCCATGAGATTTCTATTTAACGGCTTTTGCCCGAATTAAGGCTAGGCGATGCCGGCCGGCCGGCGAAACCCGCATCCCGTCTTTATCCGGTCCGGATTGCAAAATACGGAGCACGGTAATGCATGGCACGCGCCGGCGAGCGGAAAGGGCCGTAACAAGCCGCGGCGCAGTTGACAATCAATCGTTTGATTGATAATATTTAAATCAATCGATTGAATTATTTTTGCATAGCATTTCGCCGGGGCAATATGACCACTACCGAACATACCGAAACAGAAACTCCCGACGCCCGCAGCCGTCTGGTGATGGCGGCATTGCGGCTGTTTGCCGAAAAGGGCTACAAGGCCGCATCTACCCGCGAAATCTGCGAGGCGGCTGGCGCCAATATTTCGGCCATTCGCTACTACTTCGGCGATAAGGCCGGCCTATATCGCGCCGCATTCTTCGAACCGATGGGCGACACGCCTTGCGGTTCCAATGTCGCGGCCTATGCCGACTTAGCCTTACCCGATGTGTTGACCCGGTTTTTCAGCGAATTCCTCGAACCGCTGAAAAAAGGCGAAGAACTCGGACTGGTGATGAAACTGCACTTCCGGGAGATGATCGAGCCGACCGGCGCCTGGCAACAGGAAATCGACGCGGAAATCAAACCGCAGCATGAAGCCTTGGTTTTGCTGCTCAAGGAACATTCGGGATTGAGCCGCATCGACGAGGACTTGCATAGGCTGGCTTTCGCGATGATAGGCATGGCGGTGTATTTTTATGTCGGACAAGAAGTGGTCTCGGTCATCTCCCCGCAAATTTTGGCCGCCCCAAAAGCCATTGATGTGTTGGCCGAACGTCTGGCCGGCTATGCCCTGGCCATGATAGACAGTGAAGCCGCGCGGCGTGCTCGGGATGGCGGCCATGAGCAGTAAAGCCCTACCGCCGCTCGGCTTGAGTCTTATCCCTTTAATGCTTTCGGCCTGCGGATCCGGCGGCTTATTGACTACGGTCGGCCCGGACTATCGAGCCGAACCGCTGCTGGCGCCGGCAAACTGGCACGCGCCGCAAGCCGATGCGGCCAAGCCGCAACAGGCCCATCAAGGCGACCCCGCCGAGCTGATGCGCTGGTGGGACCGCTTTCGGGATCCGGTTCTGACTCGCCTGTTAAGCGCCGCCGAACAGGTTAGCGCCTCGGTCGCCGATGCCGGAGCCCGCATCGTGGAAGCTAGAGCGAATCTGGTGGGCGCCGATGCGGCCTTACTGCCGAAGTTGGATTCCGAGCTCGCCGCCAAACGCTCCTCGTCCTCGTTTGGCGGCACGCCGTTCATCTGGAACCAATTTTCGGCCGGGCTGCAATCCAGCTGGGAAATAGACCTGTTCGGCGGCCTGACTCGCCAGCGGGAAGCGGCCCAAAGTCAGCTGGCATCGCGCAACGCCTCCTGGCACGATGCCAGGGTCGCGGTGGCGGTGGAAGTCGCCGAGGCCTACTTGGCTTATCGCTATTGCGAGGCTCAAGAGCAAATACTGCGTGCCGACAGCGATTCCCGCCTCGAATCGGCGCGGTTGGCGGCTATCGCCGGCCAGAGCGGTTTCCGCTCGCCGGGCGACGTGGCATTGGCCGCCGCCAGCGCCGCCGAAGGCAATAGGACCTGGTTGCAACAACAAGCCCAATGCGAACGTTCGATCAAAAGCCTGGTGGCGATGACCGACCTCGAAGAAGCCGACATGCGGCAATTACTAAACGGACCGGCGGATCAGGCGGCAAAATTGCCCAACCCACCGGCGTTCGAAATCGCCTCCCTGCCGGCCAAGGTGTTATTGCAACGCCCCGACCTGGCCGCCGCCGAACGCGATCTCGCCGAGGCCAGCGCCAATGTCGGCGTGCAACGGGCCAAGCAATTTCCGAAATTGAGCCTGTCCGGCAACATCACCCCAACGCTGCAAAATATCAACGGCGCGGCGCTGATGCTGGCGCAGACTTGGGCGATAGGGCCGACGCTGAGCCTGCCGCTGTTCGATGCCGGCAAGCGCGCGGCCGATGTGGAAGTCGCCAAAGTGCAATACCAAGCTGCGGAAAGCCGTTTCCGCGCCAAGGTGCGCGCGGCGGTCAAGGAAGTCGAAGACGCCCTGGTGCGTTTGCACAGCACCCGCCAACGCTTGCCGCAAGGCCGCGCGGCGGTCAGCGGCTACCGGGCAAACTTTCAGGCGCTGCAAACGCTCTACCAAAGCGGGCTAGGCAATTTACTCGACGTGGAAACGGCCCGCCGCAACGTGCTTGCCGCCGAATTGGCACTCAAGGAATTGGAACAGGAGCAGGTCGGCGCCTGGATCGCGCTTTATCGCGGGGCCGGCGGCGGCTGGTCGGACGACGGCGATTCGCCCAACCCCGACGCGGCAGCCTTCGAAAATCCGAAACCTGAAGACACCGGCATTACCCCTTTATTTTCGAATCAAAACGGCACTTTCACCGGAGGAACATCATGACCAAAGGACAACTCGGCGCGCTAGGCATCGCCTTACTGTCATCGCTCGGCATTGGCATGGCCATCGGCCGCGTAGACGAACCCGCGCCATCCGTTACGCCGCCGGCCGCCAATCCGGCGCTCAGCGTTTCCGTGGTCCGCCCGGAATCCCGCGATATTCCGGTCAGTCTGACCGCCAACGGTTCGATCGCAGCCTGGCAGGAAGCCGTGATCGGCGCCGAAGTCGGCGATCTGCGCTTGAATGCGGTGAATGTACAAGTCGGCGAAGCAATCAGGAAAGGCCAGGTTTTGGCGACTTTCGCCGAGGAAAGCGTGCTGGCCGATGTAGCGCAGAGCCGGGCGGTGCTGGCCGAAGCCGAAGCCAACTTGGCGGAAGCCAAAGTCAATGCCTCCAGAGCGACCAAGATATCGCCGGCCGGAGCGCTTAGCGCGCAGCAAGTCGACCAATATCTAACCATCGAAAAAACCGCCCGCGCCAAGCTGCAGTTAGCCAAGGCCCAGTTGGATACGCAATTATTGCGGCTAAAATACACCAAGGTATTGGCTAGCGACGACGGCGTGATTTCCTCGCGCGGCGCCACTTTGGGCGCGGTGGCGAGCAAGGGCCAGGAACTGTTCCGGCTGATCCGGCAAAACCGGCTGGAATGGCGTGGCGAAGTGACGGCCGCCGAAATGACCCAACTGGCGCCCGGCGTTGCCGTAACGGTCGAAGTGCCCAATGTCGGCAGTATCGAAGGGACGGTGCGCTTTTTAGCGCCCACCCTGAACGAACAAAGCCGTAACGGCCTGGTCTACGTCGATTTGCCGCATGCCGTGCAAAACGGCCTGCGCGCCGGCATGTTCGCCCGCGGCGAATTCCATTTGGGCAGCAGCAGCGGCCTGACCGTACCGCAAGACGCACTATCGTTAAGGGAAGGCTTCAGTTACGTGTTCCGGCTGGCCGAACAATCCGGCGACCGGGCTCGGGTCAATCAAATCAAAGTGCAACTCGGCCGCAGAAGTGGCGACAAACTTGAAGTGCTGTCGGGGCTGAGTGCGGAGGATAAATTGGTAGCCGGCGGCGCTTCCTTTCTGGCCGACGGCGACAGCGTCAGAGTGGTGGCCCCATGAACGTCTCGGCCTGGTGTATCCGCAATCCGATTCCGGCCATGATGCTGTTCGTGCTGCTCAGTTTCGCCGGCCTGCTCAGCTTCAAGGCCATGAAGGTGCAGAATTTTCCCGATCTGGACCTGCCGACGGTCACGGTGTCCGCGTCCTTGCCCGGCGCTTCGCCGTCGCAGCTGGAAACCGAAGTGGCGCGTAAAATCGAAAACGCCATCGCCACTTTGCAAGGGCTGAAACACATGACCAGCAAGGTGCAGGACAGCAACGTCACCATAACGGCGGAATTCCGCCTGGAAAAACCGGTGCAGGAAGCCTTGGACGATGTGCGCTCGGCTGTATCCAAAGTACGCACCGATCTGCCCGGCGACCTGCGCGACCCGGTTGTCACTAAACTGGATTTGGCCGGTTCGCCCATCCTGGCCTTTACCGTGAATTCCGCGCAACGGGACGACGAAGCGCTGTCTTGGTTCGTGGAAGACACGATTGCCAAACGCTTGCTGTCGGTGCGCGGCGTGGGGGCGGTCAATCGGGTGGGCGGTGTCAGCCGCGAGGTGACGATTGCCCTCGATCCGGTCAAACTGCAGGCGCTCGGCGCCACGGCGGCCGACATTTCCCGCCAATTGCGGCAAATGCAACGCGAAAGCGCCGGCGGTCGCATAGACTTGGGTAGCGGCGAACAACCGCTACGCACGCTGGCCAACGTGGCATCCGTAGAGGAAATGCGGCCGCTGCAACTGTCCCTAGCCGACGGCCGCCGCATCCGGCTCGATCAAGTAGCGCAAATCGACGACGCCTTCGCCGAACCGCGCGCCGCGGCGTTGCTGAACGGCAAACCGGTGGTGGGATTCGAAGTCACCCGCAGCAGAGGTGCCAGCGAAGTGGAGGTCGGCGCCGGTGTGCAAAATGCGCTGGCTGAACTGCGCACCGCCAACCCGGACATCGAATTTACCGAAGCCTTTAACTTCGTCACTCCGGTCAAGGAAGAATTTCAAGGCTCCATGACCATGCTCTACGAAGGCGCCCTGCTGGCGGTTTTAGTGGTATGGCTATTTTTACGCGACTGGCGGGCCACCTTTATCTCCGCCGTGGCTTTGCCGCTATCGGTGATTCCGGCCTTTCTGGGCATGGACTACCTGGGCTTCTCGCTGAATGTCATTACGCTGTTGGCCTTGTCCTTGGTGATCGGCATTCTGGTGGACGACGCCATCGTCGAAGTGGAAAACATCGTCCGCCACCTGCGCATGGGCAAAACCCCTTATCAGGCCGCGATGGAAGCTGCCGACGAAATCGGCTTGGCGGTGGTCGCCACCACCTTCGCGCTGGTGGCGGTATTTCTGCCCACCGCCTTCATGAGCGGAGTGGCTGGTCGCTTTTTCAAACAGTTCGGCTGGACGGCGGCGCTGGCGATATTGGCCTCGCTGGTGGTGGCGCGGATGCTGACGCCGATGATGGCGGCTTATATGCTAAAGGATAAAGGCCATGCCGAACAGCCGGAAGGTCCCATCATGCGTCGCTATATCCAACTGGCGGCCTGGTGCCTCAAGCACCGATTGGCTACTATCAGCGGCGCGGCGGCGTTTTTTATCGGCTCGCTATTTTTGATTCCGTTACTACCCCAAGGCTTCCTGCCAGCCGACGACAACCCGCAAACCCAAGTTTTCGTGGAATTGTCGCCGGGCGCCAGTTTGGCGCAAACCAAGGCCGCGGCGGAAACCGCCCGGCGATTGATCGCCGATGTTCCTTGTGTAAACAGTATTTACACCACCATAGGCGCCGGCTCCGCCGGCAACGACCCGATGGCGGGCTCCCAAGGCAGCGGCGAAGTACGGAAGGCCACTTTGACGATAACACTGGCGAATCGCCGCGACCGACCTGTTCGCAAACAGGTCATCGAACAGCAGATCCGCCGGGCATTGGAAAAGCTGCCCGGCGCGCGCACCAAGGTCGGCCTGGGTGCTTCCGGCGAGAAGTACGTGCTGGTGCTGAGCGGCGACGATCCGCAAGCCTTAAACACCGCCGCCCGTAATGTGGAACGCGATCTCAGAACCATTTCCGGCTTGGGCAGCATCGCTTCCAGCGCCGCGCTAGTACGGCCCGAGATTGCGGTGCGGCCCGATTTCGCCCGCGCCGCCGACTTGGGCGTCACCACCGCCGCGCTGGCGGAAACCCTACGCATCGCCACCATTGGCGACTACGATTGGTCGCTGTCCAAACTCAATCTGGCCCAGCGCCAGGTACCCATGGTGGTTAAATTGGCGGCGGAAGGCCGCCGCGATCTGGCCGTGCTGGAACGGCTGGCGGTGCCGTCCGCGAAACCCGGCATAGGCGCGGTGATGGTCGGTCAGGTCGCCAAGCTGGAACTGTCCAGCGGCCCGGCGGTAATCGACCGTTACGACCGTTCGCGCAATATCAATTTCGAAATCGAGCTGGCCAGCCTGCCGCTGGGCGACGTCACCACGGCAGTGGAAAATCTGCCCAGCATCAAAAACCTGCCGGCCGGCGTCAAACGCATCAATATCGGCGACGCGGAAATGATGGGCGAGTTGTTCGCCAGTTTCGGCCTGGCCATGTTGACCGGCGTGCTGTGCATCTTTATCGTGCTGGTATTGCTGTTTAAGGACTTTTTACAACCCATCACCATTCTGGCCGCGCTGCCGCTGTCGTTCGGCGGCGGCTTCGTGGCGCTGCTGCTGACCGGCAAGGCCTTTTCGATGCCGTCGTTGATCGGTCTGGTCATGCTGATGGGCATTGCCACCAAAAACTCCATTCTGCTGGTCGAATACGCCATCGTGGCCCGCCGCGATCACGGCATGAGCCGCATGGAGGCCTTGCTGGATGCCTGCCACAAACGGGCCCGGCCCATCGTGATGACCACCATCGCCATGGGTGCCGGCATGCTGCCGATTGCGCTGGGCACCGGCGACGCGGATTCGTCGTTCCGCAGCCCGATGGCGGTGGCGGTTATCGGCGGTTTGGTTACGTCCACCTTCCTCAGCCTGTTGGTAATTCCGGTGGCCTATACCTATCTGGACGACTGCAAGCAATTTGGCAGCGCGTTGTGGCGGCGTTATGCCGGCGGCAAACCGGCTGCCGATGAAGCGAGCGTTTAGACTTTACGGGGTAGCCATGCGTTTACATCATCGGGGCTTGGCGCTGCTGGTGGTTGCCATTTTGGGACTTAATTTTTAATAAGTTATCCCCCCTGCAAAGCCCGGGATTTTATGTTGTGAACGGCTCAAAGCTGTAATGGTCAACTAAAATAGGATACATTTTTAGACAGCGTTTTTAAAATACGTTCGCTCGAATTCGAGAGCTAAACATAGTAAGCACTGGTACTCACCGCCATCACACGACACAATGCGGTCACACGGTATACGTCTTCCGTTGTTCTCGAATAAACCCGTACTTTACTTGTGCCCTGTGGGTATGCCTCCATCGATTACCGCCACTGGAATGAGCGCTGCCGTAACGGTCTCGCAGGTAGGGCAAGCGTATTGCGGACGAATGTGTTTATGGACAAAGCATCTGGCTGGCTCGGCATCCAGTCCCTCGCTGACGTTCCCGCCGTTACTTCGACAAGCTCCGCACAAGTCTTAACCAACTCTTTGCCGCACTGGCCGCACGAGCAGTATTCGGGTTCGTGGCGGTGTTTAATACCCACGGAGCACAAGTGCGAGGCAAATGATCGAGTAACGGTTGCCGACAAGCCATAAGGACGTGGTGAATGCAGAAAAAACAGAAACATTTTTATGCCCGCGCGAGGGCATTTGGGGCGAGCAACAGTGTCGCAGGATTGGTCATACAGAAGTTGCTCGACTTCCTCATCAATAGCCGAGATGTCGGTATTCCAGGTTTCCTCGAACACACCCCGCTGCAGCAGGTCCAGACATTCGGTCTTGCGACTAAAGCGGATAGCGATGCAAACGGCCATACGAAAAGCCAAAACTCTAACACCCCGCAGTCGCGAATAGACTCTGGAGACCTGCTTAACGGCGATCAATCGCTGATATGTGGGATGATCGAGCTATTACAGTTTGGTTTAAGGCAATTTGCTTTGTTTAAAAAGCTTGTTTTCACCAATAATTCGTATATAATAGTCTTTTAACTGACGGGTCGTTAGCTCAGCCGGTAGAGCACCGCACTTTTAATGCGATGGTCGTGCGTTCGAATCGCACACGACCCACCATCAATAGTTTTAAAATCAAAGGCTTATGGTTATTCCATTAAGCCTTTTTTTATATTCTCAAAATATCTTTCCACTTTCTTTCCATCCATTTTTAAAATTCCCGACCGGAAAGAGGATTCAACTGTCTAACCTCATCATGAAAATCCGGGGAAAGGTGAGCGTAACGCATGGTAACAGTTAAGGAGGAATGGCCGAGCAATTGTTGCAAGCTTTTCAGATTACCGCCCTTCATCACGTAATGACTAGCAAAGGTATGCCGGAGAACGTGGGCGAGTTGGCCAGACGGTAATTTAATACCTGTTCGTTTAAGAGCCGACCTAAAAGCAGAATGGCAGGATTGAAAAGGCTGATTCTGTAAAAACTGAAACACCAGGTCAAACAGAAAAGGTTCGACCGGCACAAAACGAGACTGACCATTTTTGGTATTGACGAAATAAAAACCGCCATTCCGGCAATTTGTATGTATCAAGGATTCGGCTTCCGACCAACGGGCACCGGTGGCCAATGAAATCATCACCACATAATACAGGCTGGAATTACGGGATTTTTTAACTTCATCGGACAACAGAGTAATTTGTTCATCGGTTAGATACGACAACTCGGAACCTGTTTGTTTCAACTTTCGGACAGTCTGAATAGGCGATTCGTAATCAATAACAGATAATCGCTTCAATTCGCGAAAAACTGCTTTTAAAGTCTGTAATTCACGGTTCAATGTGGCTGGTTGTATGCCTCGATCGACGCGTGTTTGCCGATACACCGAAAAATCGGAAACGGAAAACTCAAAAGCAACCGGATCATTCAACGCCTTAGCGACAGCAAGAAGCCTAGACTTGGTATCAAGCGAAGAATTCAAAACCCTACCATGCAAGTCATACCAAAGATTAACCAATTCAGATAAACGTCGATTATCGCCTTTCGGCTCTATTCGACCTGATAGAAGTAAACGCTCAAAATAATTCGCTTCCGCCTTGGTATCGAAAAGACGAATAACACGCCTGCCCTTGACACCGCCGGGTCGTATATCAACTTTCCATTTTTGCCCGTCTTTTTTAACCATAATCGTAAGTTATTGATTTTTAAAAGCGATCAAAAAAATAGATTTTGACGAATCTAATAAATGTCACGGTATCCTGGCACCAAGATAGTGTGACATCATCAAGCGGCCTTCCCAATAATCCGACGAAGCGCTAAACCCTTTTCCACATTTTCCCGCAGATCAGATTCAGAAAGCCCCCTTGAAATGTAATAACTAACTATCTGAGGGTAGAAGGTAAGCCGTTTAAGCTGCCCCATGACTTGTTTGGTATCCATCCCCGACCGCGCGCACAGGGTTATCATGTTGCCGATCAATAGACTGATGTTCTTTGCAATAGGATCGACGGATTCTTTTTTTTTGCGGCAAATTCGCACACCATCGGCAGGCATATAAAATTCAACATCTTGCATCAAGAGTTGCCAGAAAGGATGAATCACAGATTGGCGAGACGTGGAAAGGGAAAATCGGGTACGAGTAAGACCATAGCGCCAAATGTCAGTAAGCAAATCGGCAATATCAATCCAAGACTCTAAAGATTTTTCCATACCATGCCCAAACTCACGAATAACGGAGTGATGAAATCGGAGTTCGAGACGACGAACCTTTTTAGCCAGATCATAAAAACCCAATGAATACGCCATCCATTCACGTTGATAATAGTCCTGCTTGTCACGCTTAACCATTTCCTTAGTCTTGTCATACATACACACCTGAAAAGACGATGCACGGCCTATAAGGTAATTCTTTTCAGTGGAATGACCGCCATATGAAGCAACAGCCTCGGAAAAGTCAGACAAATCTATCTCGGAAATGGCATCAAAGGTTCTGATAGTACGAGAGTAGGTAGACAAACGGCTTATAGCGTCAGAATCGAAGGTAAAACCCTGATAATCGGCAGCAAGATGGACAGCACAACCACGGGGAATAGGGTCATGCAGGAAACAACGGGAAAGGCCATAGTCACCGTGTAGCCGTTGCCAGATTTTTAGCTTGGAACGTTGAGAAATGAAATGGGGCGACAACTCGATTTTTAGGTGCTGGCCAGGAGCATCTAACTTTTCATAGAACGAACCAAAGAGAATAACAATGCCTTCATCGTTGTTTTGAAGCTTGTAGCGATAGCGTGCTACTTTTCCCATCTTGGTAAAATGCCAACGAATACCGCCAGGCGCACCCAAATAAATCAAGTCTTCATGGTTTTTTAAGTGTGCTTCAAGCTTGTCTATAAGACCTTCATCCGGAATACCATAAAATAACTGCCTAATGGTATCGACCGAGACACCCACAATTTGAACTTCGGATAAATCGGTAAAACCGTTAACAGGATCGAAAAACAAACGCCCCTTTTCATCTTCAGCGCCATTTGTTGACAAAGACCGAGCAGAAAAACGTTGAGATAATTTCATTTTATTAGAACCTATTGAGACGTTTCGTTATATTGTCTGTAACGTGATACAAGAGCGTTTGATTTCACTTTCACGGAATTTATTTATTGATTTTTCGATCCACCTTTGTTCATATTGAATAATTGTCAATCACTATGTCAATATAGCGTCCGGCCCGGGGGGTAGCAGGGTGGTGCCGCGCCTTCGCCAGTTGGCCTAATCTCCATTTTAAGCGCCCAGGGAACCCTCATTTTTTTAGGGAACTCACCTACTCGACAAATCGAGCTTAACGGCTCAAACACCCCTAAAAAAATCCCTAAACACTTAAAAAGGAGGGCCAACTGATGCTTAGTCGGACACCACCCTGCTACCCCCCGGGCCGGACGCCTAAAACTGTTAGTGATTGACAATTATTCAATATGAATAAGGACGAATCTATCATGAATAAACAAGGTAATCGAATGTCGGATCGATTGGGCGAACCCTTCGGGCCGGGCTTTCCGTTCCAATTAACACCTGATCATTGCAACAAGCCGTAAGATAAAAATGTTATTACGCATACGCTCCATAAATTTTTATCTAACGGCTTATAAGCAATGACCAGATGTTAATTTCCACTACAATCCCTTTCGCAAAACCGCTTCGCCAGCAGGCAAGCCCCCCCGCCGCTATGCTCTAGGGGGGCTGCTACCAGCATAAATTAAACAAGCTGATCAATAGCCGCTACGCTTAGATTTAAAACAATTTCGGAACCCAAAACATAAATGTTTCGGGGCCCCCGAAATTCTTTTAAATCTACTATTGACAGAGAAAAGTACGCTACTAACTAAAATCTATTATTATTCCATTTTAATTAACAATATCCTGTTCAGAATTACTAGATACTATATTGGAAACAGGTTGGACGGGTTTAAGCGCAGTAATTCGAAAAGGTTCGGTAGTATCCGTTTTAGGTCTAGGCCAAGCAGAAACAGCATAAACACCGACCGCAGTCATAATATCGACCCCATAAGGCCGTAGAACCACAGAACAACCAAAGGATTTAAGCTGATCCAACATAAACCGCTCAACCAACTGTTCACCATCGTAAAATTCAACCATGCCGGTTATTACCGTATCCCCGTTTCTATCCTTACCGGAGACCAAAGCGGCCAAACGCGGCCTGTAGGACGTTACCAGGGCATCGACAAAGGCGGGCCCACCACCGACCGGAGACAACCTAGGCTTGTCCTTATCAGAACCCGCCACAGCCGCCGTATTGGACGACGATACGGCAGGCGCGGGCGCAGCTTGTACAGGCAAGACCTGTTTCAAGGAATCGCCGGAACCCGGTAATTTAACCTCACCGAACCCGAACCGCCAGACGAGAAAACCCACCAAAAATAAAGACATTAATATAATCTTAGGCCTTTGAGCATCAGCAGGATTTATTTTCTTTTTAGCCATAATTTCCACCTCATCGAATATTAAAGGCTTAGCGTCTAATATGTCATCGATTGTTGTTTGCAATCGATTAACGTAAATTTGTTTAGTCAAATAACAGGCAGGCAAATAAGTATATATAGCCCGCATATCAATAAGTCGTTTACCCAGTATTTCGTTACCATCATTAAACCGCTGATTGGTATCATAGCCGTCATATAAATCAGTCCCCCGATAACGCCACTGCTCGACACGGGCATCGAGGAACGACATACCATAATAGACATCATAGAGATGATATTTAGGCATATTACCGGACAAAAACATAAATTGGAGAATAGGCCCAATATAGGGTATTTTTCGCCTATCGGTTCTGGACGCCTGAACTAAATAATCGCATAGGGTATTTTTAATCTGCTTATCGATTAACTCATGATCTTGAGTTAATAATATTAGGTCCCAATGATCTTTTCTGGAAAGCAAAAGCCACTCGATTAATTCCTTACGGCCCTTTTCTTTCCAGGACCGGGCATTCATCCATAAAGCCAATTCATCCAATACTATTAAACCGTTCTTATCTTCGAGTTTATATTTAGGATCGTAAGCAGGCGGTAAAGCAAGAAAATCCTCATAACGAGGACGGTCGGGAAGCCGATAGGCGATAGCCTGATTTTCATCAGGCAAGAGATTTTCTAAATAAAGATCGAGATTAGTAGCAACCGGACAACCCCGGTTTAAATATTCTCGAATTTTGGCGACCGCGCAAAGGCTTTTTCCTTCACCGCGTACGCCTTGGATGATCCAGCCAGGCATTAACTAGAAACCGCCTTAGCTTTGACTTTCAACAAGTCATAACCGACTTTAGTTACCCATGCAAAAAAACGAGCAGTAAGCAGCGCCAACAGGCAAGGTATGGCATTCGATGGCATAACCCAACCCCAAACATTTAAAGCAGTCTGCGGAATAGTTTGATGAATGGATTCAACAACAGAAAACATTGTATTTAAATACAATGTAAGAACAGATACTATCGCAGTAATAATAAATCCCAAAGCAATAATAGCAGGACCATACTTAGTTAATATACGAGTTAAAGCAGCACCAAAAACACCAACAAAAAGCCAACGCAAACCATTTAACAAAGCAGTAAGAAAAATACCCATAATTAAAACCTCGTTATAGATTTAGAAGTCATATTAATAATTTGCCAAGCAGTCATAACAGCAAAAAACCAAGCCAATATTTCACGCAAAGGCGACAATTTTTCGCAAGGCTCTAAATCGAAATGTTTACCAAATATGACGGTATGAATACCACCAGCACAAGAAGAGTCAGCGGGTAACATAGAAGAAAACGCAGTAGTAAAAGAATGGGAATCAGCATAAGACTGCATAGGATTACCCTGATTCACAAACGACTGAAATTCAGAACGATCAGATTCTAATTGTGAATCCAAATCATTAAATTGAATAGCCGACTTATCAAACTGAGCCTCACCTTCAAAAGTCAATTTATCAAGAATACCTTTCGTATTGTCGGCAGTATCTTTAGTATTTTTTTCGACCTTGGATAAATCGATTTTTTGAGCTTGCAAACCGGCAGCGGCAGCAACATCGGACGGAACATTACTAATAACGGTCACGGTACCATCAGGATTTTGAGTAGTAACGCGAGACGAAGCCGGAACGCCCTGTACAGACGGCTGATAAGTCTCGGACGTACGAACGGAACCATCGGGCAAAGTCTCAGTGCCGCGAGTGGTTTCTAATGTCGGCTGATTGCTCAAACAGTAGGTTTTTGAATTAATGGCATAACAGGTAGCGCCGGCCGGTGGCGTAACTTCTTCCTTGATACACACAAAAGAGCCATTAACCATTTGACAGTTATGGCCATCTTCAGCACATAACGCAGAATCGGAGCCTTGCACATTTACGCAAGGGTTTTGTTGTTCATCATCCGGCAAAGGCTTAATACACGTCTTGCCATAACCGGGCACATCGGACAAGGTAAAACCTTCCGAACATTGAGTCACAGGACAAGGATTCGGATAAGTAACCTCGGAACCATCTTCACATTGCAATTTAGGACAAGCTTGCAACGCAAAATTACCCATATCGGAATTACGACAAGCGTTAGGTTGCCCATCGATCATTTCAGAACATTTCGCTATAAACGCATTTACATCAACACCAATCGAAGAACAAAGCTGATCAGCTGGATTTACACAAGTTTCAAGCGTAGTGTTTAAAGCGGGAACAGTAGAGGCAGGAACCAAACCAATAGGACAGATGGATTGGCAAACCCCATTTTGAAAAGACATACCAGAAGAGCATTCACAAACACCAGCAACCAACGAACCGCCAGAACAATTAGGAATATCCCCAGAAAAAACACGAATTTCACCAGCACCAGGCCAGCACGAAACCGAATAATTACCATACGACGTAGGCGTAACACCCACATAATTGTAATTAGAACTAGGTGGAGAAGAAGAATTCTTTAAATAATTACAAACATGTTGACCAGCCGCTTCAGGTGTAGAAAAAACCGAAGGCGTCGAAGTCTGTGATGGACATAAGCCGTAAGCAAAAGAACAATAATAAGCTGCAGAAACAAAAGAAGAAAAGCCGGCCATAACCAGCAAAATCAATATTTGAAATTGTCTAATCATGACCGGCACCGTTAAACAACGATTAAGTAGCAGACGAGGCCGCGCGTTTGAACATTCTCAGAATGATAAACGCTACGGTAATCGGAATCGCCGCAGTCCAGGCCAAGTCAACCAACGCCAGAACATCATCGGACAACGTAGTAAACGCTGTAGTAGCAGCAGCAGGCAAAGCAGCACTAGCAACGGAAACACCCGCAACAGAACCGGCCAATACCAAACCGCCATTTTTGAAAAAATTTTTCATAGTTTCACCTATAAATTAACGTGATGAAGATTTAGCGGCCATTTTAAAAGCCGCTAAGACATAACCAGCACATAGACCGACAATAAAAGCACCCAATAAATAACCCAATAAGTCTTGATAATCCGGCACCGACATAAAACCCTCAATAACTCAATAATGATGCTAGTTTAACGCCAGATACAAAACCAAGACCGGCCATAATGGCTTGAGAACACACCATCACGGTTGTGATTAAATCTTGCAGTAATACATCGGTCATGATACTGACTCCGTTTTATAACGAAGATGGTTTAAGCACTAGGCTTAGATTCGTTTACACCGGGTTTTTTGTCCGATGGTTTAGAAACAGATTCAAATGTTTCCGGAATATATTTACGAACGGAAACCGCAGACAAAACAGCGCGATTTTGACCGCCCATATCAATATCACAAAGAATTTCCATTACCATAGGAAAGGCATATTCACCGGATTCCTGTTTGTTTTTCAATTGCTCGAACATTTCATGAGGCATTTTGATTTTGATAATCTCATTGCCAAGCACGTTAGGATTTTTACCGGTAGTGGGTTTTGTAACCCAAATAGAGCCGCCTTTTGAACCGGCATCAATTTCATATTTAGTAACGGATTCCACGTTACCCACAACAGTGGTACGCATTTGTTCCATTAAGGCTTGATCGAGTGACATAGTTTTACCTTGTTTGAAAATTAATAAAATGGGCAGATTAGCCGCTTACCCAGGCGGTTATTAAGCATGCTTAAATATATAATTAAGAAACGCAAATATAATAAGCAATAAAACAGGTGAAGCAATAAAAAACCAAACAGTAATTAAGGTTTCCATAAAATCAAAACTCCGAATAAAAAAACGAATATGTTCAATATCAAAGAATGAACTATCTTCGCAACCCAAGGCATAATAAGTCAAAAAAACGACAGTAAAAAATAGGGTAAGTTCATAAAACACCCATATCAAAACAAAATACCAGGGTTTCCCGTTTAAATAAGACATAAAAATAAATAAGAAAAAGAAATAAAAACCTATATCAAATTTTTTAATTGAAAACGATTTAAACGTTTAATCGAAATTTGATAATTATTTAAAAGCCGTTTTTTTATAGTTATCTGCTTATCGGTTAAATCCTTATTAATTAAATCGTTATTAATTTCATCAATTAAAGACTGTAAATAAGACGTTTTTTCAACCGTGGTTTCGATCATATTAAGACGCCAAGGCGGCTTTATTAGATAGCCCCACCCGCTCACCATCCAGCCTAATCGGGCCGGACGGAGCCGCTTTATGGATTACGCCGACAATGCCCGACGCCCGAACCCTGTCAAGGCTAAAGTGAACGCTACGCGGCCTTGACAGGGCCCGTAAACGCCGGGCAAAAACGGCATACCCCATACCGCGGCTCCGTCCGGCCTGATCAGTCAGGAAAGCTTCAAAAACGAACATCATGGCAATAACGCCTTATCTTCGGTTTTGTAATATTCGCGAATCTGTTCTTGAAGAGATTCGGGTAAATCGCGGATATAAATCAATTGACGATTAACATATAACGTCATCACCGATTTAGTTAAGGTGAACGGTTTTACGCCACGCCGGGTAGATTCTTTTTCGAGTTTCAAATAATTAGAAGAAGAAATAGCAGTACGATAGTTACGCTCTTTTTTCAACGCCTCTTGAGCATCCAATTTAACGGGAAAATCTATTTCGCCGTCCAATAATTCATCTTTTAATATGTCAGACATAACGTATTTCCTTAAATTTATCGTATAAAGGAAAAGACTTAGAAAGCCGATTAGAAAACGTTCGAAACGTAAGCCGATTAAAAGCACTTAAAGAATGCCGCTTAACGCAACCGGGCATAAAGGTTATATTGCGGAAATAATGACGCTTTGAACCGGCGAAAGTAGAAGGAAAAGGACTAAAAGATAATATCCCGGAATCGGAAGAAATAAAACCGGAACCAGAACAGTTATTACATAGACTAAAATCAAACGATTCGGGATAACCGGCACCCAAACAAAGCGGACATTCTTTTACAGAAAAAACAGCTTCAACAGGTTGTTCCGAATCGGATTTTTCAGGCGGTAAAAGAACGGTTTCAACGGCCTCGGTATCAGCACCGAAAACAGGCGAATAAGAAGAATCAAGAATACGTTGAACAACTATTTTTGATATACGATCATAATAATAATCAAAACGAGCTTTTAAAGAATCACGATTAGAAGACACTATATCTTGAATATCAGAATGTACTAACCAAAGCAAACTATCGATACCACACATACGACCGTTAAACAAATAAAACCGAGTTTCTAAACGTCTGCGCGCCTCATCACATTCAATAGAACCATTAATTAAACAGCTCAAAATAGAATCGGCTTCACGATCGAACGAATCCAAAAACATAGATAAGGTTTCTTTAACCAATTTCATAGATACGTTCATATCAACCCCCCACAATTTCAGATTCAGCCACTTTTAATTGATCGACCAAACTAATAAGGTTGATCATGCGATATTTGCCTACCTTTACAGACGGCCAGTAGCCATTGATTACTTGAGCTTTCACGGCATCCCGAGATAAACCGCTCAGTTCGGCGAACTGTTTTTGTGTCATCAACGGCACAAAGGTTTGAATCGGCAGGGTTACGTTGACATTCGCTTGATTTTGTTCCATGTTGCACCTTTAGCCGCGATTGGCTGGTTGTGGTTGGTTATGGGGGTTTTTTAAAAACTTTAGGAAATATTACTAAAGAAAATAGATGTAGTCAATAAATATTTAGGAAATATGCATAAATGATAGGCGAACGAATAAAAATCCTAAGAGAATTCAAAGGCTTAAGCAGGCGAAAACTTGAGAACGAAACAGGAATAGCAGACTACACTTGGCAAGCAGTGGAAATAGGAAAACAAGTAGCGAACGAGTCACACATCGAAGCACTAGCGAAATTGTGGCCGGAGTTCAAGTTTTGGCTGGTGTTTGGCGAAACAATGCCGGAATACGGGCAGATCAGCCCGGAGTTGGAAAAAATCAGAGTAAATCTAAAAACGGGTTCGCAATAGCGGAAAGGGTAAGGGGAAGATGGATAAATACAGAAAGATTGAATGGAACAAAGATAGAAAAATGATAAAGGAAATCAACGAAAAATATAACAATAAAGAAAATCCCAAACCAGAAAACTTAAAAAACCCAACATATAAAGAAAAAAGCTTACCCAAAGAAACCCAAAATTTTTACAGAAAACATAAAATATTCATCCAAGTATTTTTTGCGATAATTGCAGCATCAACAGTAATAGGAATATGGAATAAATATTTAGAATACTTAGAACTAAAAGAATTAGAAAAACAATTAGCTATTGATAATGAACGAACAAAAGCACAAATAAAACAATTAGAACTAGAAGGAAAAAAAATGATGGATGCAGCAATGAGACCCTTTAAAGAAATAGAAAACAAAAGAAAAAGCATCCACTCAAACAAAATAAGATCACCCAAAATCGATCAACAAGCACAATGCAAACCAGCAAAAATAAACGGCGTTTGGCAACAACACTGCGAATAATTAAGGTAACGTTACCATAAATTAATGTATAATTGACTTATCGTAACGTTACCAAAATAAAGAAATGACAACAGAAATAAAGAAAAAAGGCAGACCCAACACAGGAAAAGCCCTTACAAACGCTGAAAAACAACGCAGATACAGAGCCAAACAAAAAAACCTATTAGACCAGGCGATACAAAAACCAAGCGAAAAGCAAAAAATAGAAGAACTAGAACAACAAGTAGCCTGGCTGAAAAAAGAAGTAATCTTTCACTGCAATAGAGCTAATGAATACACAGAAAAACTAAAAAAGGCCAAGCAATGAAAGTCAGCGAAATATTACGATTATTGAATAAGGACGGTTGGGAACTGGTCAAAACCCGAGGCAGTCACCGACAATTTAAACACCCAACAAAACCGGGAAAAGTGACAGTTGCAGGCAAACCCAGCGCGGAACTGGCACCGGATACATTAAAGAACATTGTTAAACAGGCAGGTATCGAGTTATGAAATATTTAGTGATCATAGAAAAATCAGGCAACGGATTTTCAGCCTATAGCCCGGATGTTCCCGGTTGCGTTGCGGCAGCGGAAACAATAGAAGAAACCGAAGCGTTAATGGCCGAAGCCTTGGAATTCCACTTGGAAGATATTCCGGAAACAGAAAGACCCATACCGCAAACGAAAGCCGTTTTTATGAACGTAGCTGCCTAGACAATCTTTCCACTTTCTTTCCATCCAGACCAACCAAAACCAACCTTAACCATACCGATTATTTCTATAAGTGTTTGTTTTTGGTATGGTTAAGGTTGATTAAAAGGTATTACAAGGCACTTTTAATGCGATGGTCGTGCGTTCGAATCGCACACGACCCACCATCACAAGTCCTTGATCGAAAAGGATAAATCAACTGGATTGCCGTCGAGTTGAAGCAACATAACCGCAGCAAGGCGCAAATTTAGGCGCACTGTTGCTTTATTTGCTCAATGAGGTGGCGTAATGAACCAGTCAAACCAATCCCTTCAAGTCTCAAAAAACGATAGTTTTTCTGAGCAAAATCAACTAAACCAAAATCACACTGACAACAATATCCTGGTCGCGCCCGGCAGCGTACACAGGCCTTATGACGTTGAAACATTTGCCGTTTGTACTGCCGAACGTAAAATTCTAAGCGAAGCCTACGCCGTACTGGAGCATGCGGAACAATGGGCAAAGGAATTTGACCCGGATAACCGCCATGAATTATTTCTTCATTCTATGGTTTATTTCTATCCTTCGGAGTTTGCGAGGGATAGGCAGGGTTTGCTGACATATGTCATTGGCGCAACGCGCGGCCATTATTTCGTCATCCACGGCGGCGATGATTGTATCGTCAAAAATAGGCTGATCGGCCCGGTGTTTGAATCCCAAGAGCAGGCTACGGCTTGGCGCCATCTCAGTCTGCCGTTCTACCCTGAGTGCCAAATTGTTTGCTACGAATCCGCATTGCGTGATGGCACTTGCCCCGATTTTCAGCTCGAGTGCAATCGTCTCGCCGTCAGCCACGTTACGGCATTTGCTGTTGAATTCGGTGGCGATGGAGAGTGCCGAAGCTTGCCGATTGGCGACCGGTATTTTACAACCGAAGAACAGGCCCGCTGCTATCAATCAGAAATCTTGTCGGAGCACCCGACATGTCAAATTTCCCCGCAGAACTTTCATTTCGAGCATGTCTATAAGCGTCAGGACTTACTGGAACGCCTATTTGGACACCTAAAAACCGAAAACGCTGGCAGTGCAGAGGAGGTTTAGCCATGGCCTATATCCGACCTTTAGCCAACGGCAACTTCCGTGCGGATGTCCGCATGAAAGGAGTTACCAAAAACAAGACTTTCCCCATTGAGAAACTAGCCAAAGACTGGGCCGATAACATCGAGAACAGCATTAAGAGCATTCTGAGTAAGGATCAGGCGCAATTAATGGCGCTTTCAGAGGATGAAATTTGCGCCTTGGGCGGCGAGGATCTTTTCAAGCAGTTGGGTATCGACCTGTTTGCCATTCGGCATACCGCCAAACTGGAAGCCATAAATGCACTATCCAAAAAAGAGTTGTTACAGCTTTCCGTGCAAGAAATCGAGCGCATGGGTGGCGCCGAACTATTCGTCAAAGCCGGCAAACGTATACGCTACAAGACTTTTCGCGAAGTCTGCGACGAGTATCTAACGCGTTGGAACAAGAAAGATTACCAGGGTCAAATGCAGCGAGTTGATTACTGGTGCAATGCTTTCGGCGACCGCATCATGACCGACATCGACATCTTCGATTTGCGCGAGCACGTCGACGACATGATTGATGCCGGCGAGCGGACTACCACGATAAACCGCAAGAAAGCCGTACTGTCCAGCGTCTATAAATTTGCCTTGAGTCGCGGCTATGTCGATGAAAATCTCGTTCGCAGCGTGGTGGTTGATGACGACACCAAACGCCGGGATCGCATATTAACGGATAGCGAACGCCAGAGGCTTATCAAGGCTTGCAAGGAATCTCACTGGAATAAACTGTATCTCCTTGTCATCATGGCTATGACCACGGGCGCGCGGAAAGGCGAATTGATGAATTTGTGTTGGAACGACATCAATTTCAAAGAGGGCGCCGCTTTTCTGGGCGACACCAAAAACGGCACCAGCCGGGAGCTATATCTTGCACCGGTCGTCATGGCCGAACTGAAACGGCATCAAGAAGTCGGTACCGGCTTAATCTTTCCGTCGGCCGAGTTACCGGATCAACCGATGGACTTCCGCAAGACTTGGCGCAACGCCTTGAAGGCGGCCAATATCTCCGACAAGGATATTTTGAACGCGGACGGCACAGTCAAACTGGAGCGATTCACCTTTCATTGCCTTCGGCACGGCTTCTGCTCGGCCCTGTCCGACGCCGGCAAAGAAATCAACCAAATAGCAAAACTGGCCGGCCACAAGAGCATCCAAACCACCATGCGCTATATCCATCAGGGACGCGACCAAAAACGGCAGATCGTCAACGAATTGGCTCAGGCCTTTAACCTGTAGCGGCTATTCGCCGGCCAATCCTTGATTGGGTTGGCTGGCTTTTCTGTTCATGAATTGAATAGCCGAGTAAATCGGTACTTTACGTTTAGCACGCCATGGCTTTACAATTATTTTGAATTAAGTTTACATTTAATCACTATGAGCATCGATCTACGTCATTCTATCTTGGTTGCGATTGCCGAAGACGGCAGCAATGTAGCCGCCCGCCTAGCGAATCAACATGGCGTATCCCGACAGGCCACCAGCGCTTGGCTAACCAAACTGAAAAAAGAAGGTGCCATCACATCATCCGGTGTAGGCCGGGGTGTGCGTTATCAATTGGCAACAATGGCACAGGTACAACGGGTTTATCCCCGAGCGGGATTGCGTGAGGATCTTGTCTGGTCTGAATCCATATCACCATTGCTTAGCGACTTGCCTAGCAATGTCCGCGACATATGGCATTACGCGGTCACCGAGATGATAAACAATGCCATCGACCATTCCGGTTCCGAAAATGTTGTCGTGGAGTTGGTGCGCGATGCACTCAATACCACCGTCTACATTGCCGACGAAGGTGAAGGTATTTTTCTGAAAATTCAGCGAGCGATGAATTTGTATGATCCCCGCGAAGCGATCCTGGAATTGGTCAAGGGCAAGCTGACCACCGATCCCGCCAACCATACCGGCGAAGGCATTTTCTTTTCGTCCAAGGTGATGGACGCCTTCGACATCCGATCCGGCCTATTGCACTTCATGCACGACGAATGGGGCGCGGACATTCTGCTTGAGCGCCCCGCCAATGCACCGGGCACCCTGGTTTTGATGCGCCTGGCCAACGATAGCCCACGCATTTTGCAAGACGTGTTCGATCAGTTTGCCGCGCCGGAGGAATATACCTTCGCCAAAACGATTGTGCCGGTACGACTGGCACAGCATGAAGGCGAAAAACTGGTTTCCCGTTCGCAAGCTAAGCGCTTGACCATGCGCTTTGAGCGATTCCAGGTCGTAGTATTGGATTTTGCCGGCGTCGAAGAAATCGGCCAAGCGTTTGCCGATGAAGTCTTCCGGGTGTTCGGCAACGCCCACCCCAATACCCAATTACTGCCGATCAACTTAACCCCTGCCGTCGAAAACATGGTCAAGCGGGCACTGTCGGCTAAATGAGCATTTAACAGGAATCGAATATGACAACGTTCAATTCCCCACACCCCGGCAGCATTTTGAAGGAGGACGTGTTACCCGAACTGGGTATCGGCGTCACCGAAGCCGCCGCGCAGCTTGGCGTTTCCCGCGTTGCCTTATCCCGTGTTGTCAACGGCCGAGCGGCGATCAGCGCCGATATGGCAATTCGCCTGGAAGCCTGGATGAACGGCCCAACCGCCGATACCTGGGTACGGATGCAAGCCGAGTACGATTTGTGGCAGGCCCGACAAAAGCCAAAGCCCAGCGTCACGCCGATTGAACGGCCGAACGCGGCATAACGAATATCCGAATTAACCAGCCTATCCCGACGGGGAGAAAAGCGGCGTCATTAACCGCCTGGCTGGTTATCCATTTTTTAATGATTTGCACTTGAATGGAGTAGTTGATGAGTTCTCTTAAAAATCAGAACTTTGACAGACGGCGTCTTCTCGAAGAATTCAATGCCATGATTACTAAATTGGATGATCCAGCTAGGGTTGCCGAATTTAACGACCCAGCGAATTTTACAAAAATAAAAATAGCTATCATGGTATCGAATTTAAAAGATCAAGCTATGTTTTCAGCCTTAAAAAAAATCATCAGCATTACTGAATCCAATAATTCGAACAATATTTCTTTACTAAAAGAGTTCCTTAGGATTTCTGAATTAAGTAGTTTAGATAGGATTTCAGAGTTAGAAGAATATCTACGTAATTCTGATTTAAATGATCCAATAATTATTACTGTAGTGCACGAAGCCATAAGACGCCATGAACTTTCTGAGAGATTAAGGGTGGCAGTAGAATCTGGTGAAATAAAGACAATCGAACCTGGCTCTATATTCATTGAGAAAGAGTTTATGGAAGACGGGAAATCGGGTATAGCCAATTACATTAGGCGCTGTATCGAAAACTCAGAAGGAAAATGTACTAAATTCAATTCAGAAGAAATGGCCTACATTGCTGATGTACTTGAAGGAAAAATAAAAAAAACTAAAGGGCGTCCTGCCAATATAAAAAGAGATCGAAAAATAGCATGGATGATAGATCTATATCTAAAAAAAGAAATGAAATTGACTTCAAATTCAAACGAGGATGGTGCTGCTGCGCTAGTGGCTACGAAATTCGGAATTGATGAGGATGCCGCAATCAAAGCCTACCAAAGGATGAAGCCTGAAATTGATGCTCAATATGAGGAATGGAAGTGGAATGGATATGATTAAATTAGCATTTTTTAATTTTGGAAAGAAATAGACCTTTTGTTTCCTGTCTACAGTAAAAGCTAATCAATACCATAGCTTCACACACCCAAACTAACAAAACGGAGCGTGAAGAGATGAACACCGCAACAAACCAATCCACAGCCCCGGCGACCGCCGGGCAAATCAACATAACGCTCGACGATATTATCCCGTCCAGCGATGTCCCTAAAAAATACCCACATTTGTATAGCGAGAAGTCTTGGCGCTGGGCTGTTGTGCAGCGCAAAAATAACGGCTTGTCCAGGGCGTTTCACAAAGTCGGCAAAACGCTATTTGTTAATACGCGTGTTTTGGCCGAATGCATAGTTTCAAATAAAGATACCTGATCCGCATATTAAATGCGATGCAATGCCTTGTATTTTAAGGCTTGCGATTAAATAGGCGCAGAAAAAGGCGCAAATCCCGGTATCAAAGGCTTCAACTCGACGGCAAATCAACAGAAGAAACACCGGAATGCGCCCAACGTGCGCCATTAATTCAGTCAGCCTTTTTGGCATTTTTATGGTGATAAAAATGAGTGAAATAAAAAATATTAAATCGATTTTAAAGAAAAATGGATTGATTGAAATGATTGATGGTCAGTTTGTTTCTGCGAGGATTATTGCAAAGGTGATACCGCAAGGCAATGGAACTGCCTTGGTCAAAAACAAATACGGCAATCATCTCGGGTATTTGCGCTGGGAAAAATAAATATATGGATTATTACCAGCGCTGCGAATGGGCCTTTGCTCAGAGAGGCGTGAAATCGGCTGAAAAATTAGTTTTGGTTGCTATGGCAAGGCGATCAGGCGGCGAATTGGCCGAGTATTACCAAAGTATTCAAGCCTTGTGCAGCGAGACCTGCTTGGATCGCAAGACGGTAATCAAATCGCTTAAAGCCTTGTGCGAATCCGGATTTATTAGCGATTCCGGAAAGCGAGTTGGCGATACTAAGCAGGTAGTCGTTTACCAAATCAGCGGTATTTTTGAAATGATGAATAACTCCAAATCAGATGATTTAAACAGTACCAAAAACGGAACCGTTCCAAAAGTGGAACAGTTCCAATTATTCCCCGAAACAGCACAAAATTTACCGGCAAACAGTACCGTTTTTTCCGCTAAAGAGTCCCAAATTTCCGTGGAAACAGTCCCAAATTTGGGACACGGAACTAATACATTAACTAAAACATTAACTAAAAACATACGTAACGAAAAAATTGAAAATTCATTTGCCGAGTTCTACACCGCTTATCCCGGAAACAGGAAGAATCGTGCCAACGCAAAAAAAGCGTGGGATAAACTCAAACCATCCGAAGAGCTGATTACGGAAATCATGTCGGGACTGGATCGGGCGAAACAATCCCGTGATTGGCTGAAGGATGATGGTCAGTACGTTCCGGCGCCGGCAGTGTGGCTGAATAAACGGCGCTGGGAAGACGAAACTAAACCGATTGCCGCTGGCAACCCATCCACAACCAAACCGTTCCAAGGGTTGTGGGGGGCAATATGAGACCCGCTGAAATCGCACAATTGTTGGTCCGTAGCGTCGAAGCGGTTGCTAAGCACCTGCTGCCCAATGGCAAGCGCGAAGGCCACGAGTGGCGCTGTGGGTCGGTGTCCGGTGAAACAGGCAAAAGCCTAGGCGTTCACCTTCACGGCGACAAAGCCGGCATCTGGTCGGATTTTTCGACCGGCGAATCTGGCGACCTGCTAGATCTCTGGCGCGAAGTGAAAAATGTCAGCATGCCGGAAGCGATGGCCCCCCTGCGTCAAAATAGTTGTCGCCTCAAATTTTTAGAGCCCTTTAAATTTGAGATAAAAATGATTACCCCGAAAAAGCAGTATTCTGACGAGTTCAGAGAGCAAGCCCTGGCAAAAGTCTACAAT
>Ga0207952_1000157_pt1 | contig 68902 bp, 58 predicted proteins | sample SubbioR12Aug_8Ca_FD_184831 | JGI IMG/M metagenome (GOLD analysis project Ga0207952, IMG submission 184831) | Serpentinite rock and fluid subsurface biosphere microbial communities from McLaughlin Reserve, California, USA - CR12Aug_8Ca (SPAdes) | ecosystem: Environmental > Terrestrial > Deep...
GGAGCCGATCGGCGAAAAGCCGAGGTGGCGAAAGCGCTTGGCTGCCAAAGCGGGACACAGAACCTGTCATGTCTTCGTGTCCACCTCCCGTGTCCACTCGTGTCTACTTGCGCCCAAAACGCGCCAACACCTCGCGCGGCGTGCCGGTCGATCCGCCCTGCCGGTCGTAGGTCGCCGGCCAGTGCAGGCGGAGCAGCCGGATCAGCAGGCCGCTGTCGTAGTCGCGGATGGCGCCCAGCCGCCGGCCGCGCCGGAAGGCCGCGCGACCGTCGCCCGAGATGCAGCGCCGCATGGCCTCTTCGTTCAGGCGGTCGGCCGCGCTCGCGACCGCCTCGGCCCAGCCGGCGGCGAAGGCCGGATCGGTCTGCCGGCGCCGGTAGAGCGTGTTGCGGCTGAGCCCCGCCTGCTCGGCGGCAAAGGCCACCGAGCCGGTGCGGGCGAGATGGCGCAGGAAGGTGCCGAGCTTCTTCATCGCCGGCGCGTCGATGCGCCGACGACGGGCCGGTCGGGGCATGTTGGAACTCCTGGGTTTTGGACATGAAAAAGCCGGCCGCGGCGGATGCCGGGCGGGCTGGGGCGAAAGGCGATTGAGTTTCGATGCGGCCTAGTCGATCGGGTGAAGGTCTATTCGAATCCGACGACTACTCTGTCTGGCGCCATCGGATGGCTCGCCCAGATTCGGACCATCGTTTCTTCTCCGAGGACATCCGCCTCCAGAATTGTCAGCCCGTCCGATGTTTCGAGCGCAATCTTGCGCGTGGGCGTTCTCAGCATTCCCTGAAACGTCGGAACTGCTCCCGGATCAACCTCACTTGTCTGGCCGAGTGTGAACGCCGTTTCGCCGTCGATGTCCGGTCGGCAGCCATAGTAAATGCACGTATCGGTCGCAACGAAGGCCGCATCCTTGGTCCATTTGGGAACCCGTACTCTGCCTTTTGGATCGAGAATCACTATTTGAGCATAGGGAACAGCATATTGTGCCTTCTTGATCATCGATCGGCTCCTTCCTTCTTCAGTCGATTTACTTCGCCTCCCTGCCGGCGACTACAACTAATGCATTGTGGATACAGACGTTGGGGCTCTCCTGATCGATTCAACGCTGATGGCGGTTGATGGTCGGGTACCCAGTTGCCCGAAGGCACTCCTGGACCAGTGACTCCGCAAGAATGACACCCGAGTTCGGAACCGATACGATTGATTTCCTGTCTCTCCTCGCTCGTAAACCGCCGACCCGGCGACCCAGTTGGTATCGATTCTCCGGCGTACTTCCCAATGGGAACTGCACTCGTTTCACCGGCGGCTCTTGCTTTTGCGCGAAGTAACTCTTCCTGCACTCGGGCGACGTCGCGTTCGGTGGGCACCCAGTCGCGCCGAGCAATGTACGTCAGTTCACGGTTGTTCGGTTCGAGCTCCCTGATGGCATTGAGCGTCGATTGGAAGTTCGCCGCTCGCACTTCCTCGATCTGCGTGACAGGGCGCCCACCGCTGCCGCGGCGTGAGGAACTGCCGCCTCCTGCAACCCGGATGATGTTCGGATCGTCGTCGACTGACGAGGCAATGCCGGTCACGGGTGGAGCTTGTCCCTCAACGTCAGCGCTGGCTGGCGAGGGCCCTTCATCGGATGGGGTATCCGGTGTCTCGGGTTGATGTTCGACCGGAGCCTCTTCACCTGGATTAGTCCCGGCCGCTTCCGGCGCCATGGCATCGACCACGCGGTGGGCGATGTCGTCGAGGTCGGCGCCGACCGGCGCACGACCCTCGATCGCCTCGAAGCTGTCGAGTTGATCGCGTGCCTCAGCGCGGGCTTTCACCGCGGCGGGCCCATCGGTGTCGATGCCCTGTGCCTTGAACGCCCGGTCGATCCCGCGCCGCAGCCAGTCATGGCGCACGTGGCCGGGGTCGACTCGACCCTCGGCGATCGCCTTCTGGGCGCCGGAAAAGCGGGCGTGGTCCTCGTCGTCGAGCGACAGGCGGTGGTGGTCAAGATCGAGCGCGGCAAAGCGGTCGGGCTCATAGACCAGCAGCCGGTCGAGACGCTCGAACAGGTCGCTGTTGGTCCGCAGACGACCCTCGATGAAGAGAGCTTCGAGGCCGTGCCACTGGTCCGGGGCGAGCCAGTCGCGGATGTCCGGCGGTATCGCCAGAAACGACCTACTGGGGTTCTTTTCGAACCAATCCAGCGCGGCGACACCGGCCTCGGCCTGTTGCTTCTGCCATTGCCGCTCGGCCCGGCGTTGGGCGAAGGCGGCGACCTGGCCAATGCCGGCGCGCACCTCGTCGCTCGCATCCTCGGGTGTGAATTCGGCGGCGCGTTCCTGAAACACGTCTGCGCCCGGCGGTCCCGCCGCTTCGATCGGGATACCCGCCATGTCGCGATCGACGTCGCGGTAGAGGGTGGCCTCGCGGGCCCGGACGAAGCGGCGGTCGAGGGCGGCCTGGCGCTCGGGGTCGATGACCACGCGGGCGTGGTCGTAAAGACCCGAAGCGCCGTCGAGATCGTCCTGGCCGATCGCGGCTTCGACCGCACCGGCGTAGAGGTCCGAGAGACCACTACGAACGCGCATGTCGGTCTCGGCGGGATCCCAGCCGCGGCGCTCGCCCTGGTAGCGCAGTTCTTCGACCGCGGTCCGGCCGAGCTTCCGCAGATACGCCGGGTCGCGCCAGGCCGCCGCCGCGTCCTGTTTGAGGCTGGCGACGCGCTCAGAGACGCTGGCGTCGTCGACCTCGACCGTGGCCCGCTGCGCCAGCTGGCCCAGCGTGCCCGCCGCCCAGTCGAGACGGGTCTCGATCAGGGGTTCCAGGATACTGCGCTGACGCGGACCGATGGCCTGGGAAAGCGTGCGCTCCTTCAGCTCACCCAGCGCCGGCATCGCGCCAGCGATGGCTTCGAGCGCCGCCTCACCGCGCTGGGCCGAGACCCCGGTCTCGGGATCGTGCAAGAGGCCACGGATGCCGGCGGAGAACTCGTTGTCGAGCTGGCGCGCGAACATCTCGTCGATGCGGATCGTGTGCTCATCGACTGGCCATGGTTCGGCCGCGGGCTCTGCTTCAGGCAGGCCCGGGATCAGGATTCTTCCCATTCGATTGTCGCCTTTCAGGCAAAAGAAAACCGGCGGGTTTTCCCCGCCGGCTGGTGGTCTCTTCTTCCTCCCCGTCTGATGGGGGAGGCACTACTCGTTGAACTCATGCTTCTCGTGCCGCCGGCGCAGGGCCGGTCGGGGCATGAAAAAGCCCGCCGGGCTTCAGGGGCCGGGCGGGCTGGAGGCCGCGGACAGACGTTCCGCAACTATAGTGTATTTCTTACCATTTTCCTGTTGAACCTGCAACTTTTTCTTTTGACCCCCTCAAAACTCCATCGGATCGCGGAAATGCGCCGCAAAAATCCGGTCGCGGTGCGCGACCAGCACCGGATCGAGCGCCGCCACGATCGCGGGATCGCTCGCCGTGAACCCCGCCCGCGAGGCCTCGCGCATCGGGCACTGCGCCGTCGGCAGCGGCGCCAGGATGTTGGCGGTCGCCACCCACCAGATATCGACGGCGCTGAGCGCCTCGCCCACGAAGAAGGGCACGCCGCGCGCCTGCTGCGCTTTCAGCTCGGCCGCCAGCATCCTGAGCGTGGCCGCGATGCGCCCGCCCGCCGCCGCGGCGTTCGAGGCGTTAAAGCCGTACTTGTCGATCAGCGGCGCAAGCCGTCCCGCGTTGCCGCTCGCAGCGGCACCCGCAAACATCTGTAGGCGGCGGTTCCAGGCGATGCCGCCCTCGCCCAGCATCTCGTGGCCGAGGCCGATGGCGAGCGCGCGCGCCTGAGGCTCGGCCGGCAGCAGCGCGGGCGCCGGCGCCAGCCGCTCGGCCAGCAGCAGGATGTCGAGCCAGCGGTTGAGCGGCGTCTCGCCCTGCCAGGCGACGACGGGCGCGCTGTTCTGGCCCGACCAGGCCGCGATCTCGGCGTTCGCGCCGGCCACCTCCAGCGGGGCGGCGACATAGGGGAGGCCCTTGATCTCCAGGATCGCCTTGGCCGCCTGCGACCAGGGGCTCGGCACGCCGCGCACGAAGACGAGGCGGAGGCCGGGGTGGGCGATGAGGTCGGCGGGGGAAAGGTAGGTGAGTATGGGAATGTCCTCTCTATCGCAGCGTCACACCATGCGGCGCAATAGTCAGAGCTTCCATGCGCCTGCCGGGAGCGATAGCTAGTAGGCCAGCCAAGTCGGCGCATTGTAGCGGTAGCAGTTAAGGCTTGGTGTCTATGGGTAGAGTCGCGACAAATTTAGTAAGCATCATGAGGAGTAACTGCATTTCGTCAGGTACTTCTTCGATTTGCATCGCATCAATAATAGAAGTCGCCGTTACCGAAACGCCATACCTCTGTTGCAGCGCGGTATTAACGGCACTGAGGGCTTCCTTTCCGGGAATTGCGTTAAGTCGCGTTGATTCATTTGACCATTGCGCTTCGAAGAACTCGAACGACGATTGCATAACGGTTGATTCATCAAGCTGCGGGGAATTGACCCGTTCAAACTGTCGCCTTGCCATAAGCATCTGAGATGCAACATATGTGCGCTTGCTCTCGCAAAACGCGAAGAGGAGATCTTTTGCGCACGCTTGATAGGACACTGCTTTTCCGGACCGAATACTTCTGTCCTTAACCTTTCTATTAGCGGCTCGATCTATAGCGGCTGGCGAAAGGAGAAAGTTCTCGATCTCTTTTCTTTGAAGAATTTCTACGTAGTCACAAAATTTCTTGCAGCTATTAGTGATGGACAGACATTCAGCGTCAGATCGGTAGTCGCGATCGAGTATTGCTGCTGCAACTATCGGACCGCCGAGAGTTTTCTCCATGCCCATCTTGAGATTGCGAATTTTCTCAGGATTGAATCCATCTATCGCTACGACGGCAAATTCAGCGCGATTTCCAACCGAAGCATGCTTCGACCTGCGGGCGAAGCGACCAACAATCTGAAAATCCTTTCCCTCTACAAACAACACGCGCCTAGTCTTGGCCACTTGCGTCAAGATTGGGTTAATGTTTGATCCCAATAGGCGAAGCAATTCGTCCACTTGGGAAGGATTTCTGATACGTCGAGCTTGCGGCATTGTCTTTGCAACTAGGACAATATCGTCCGTCTCTGCTTCTGTGATCATCTCCGAAGAATGCGTAGCAATCAGAATATCGGGGCCCAGATTGCGAAGAAGGCCAAGGAGCTGACGCTGAAGATCGGAGTGCAAGTAAATGTCTGGTTCATCGATCAAAAAAATCGAAGCATCGTTCGCATTGACTAGATGTGTCAGCATCTGGACCCATACTTGAAAGCCAAAGCCCGCCCAGAAGACTTCGCGCGGAATTCGATGCTCGGGGCAATACATGTGTAGGCGAGGCTTGCCATGCGAGTTGTCAAGCTCTGGCGGTAATATATCCATGCCTGGCCAGGTCAGCTTAAGAAGCTCGCGAAATGTCTCGAAATTTTCTGGATAGTGATACCACGTGTTCCGAAAGTGACGCGCGGCGCCAAACGAGTACAGAGAGCGCCTTGTGGTTTCCTCTTCGACCAGAGCCTCATGATGCTCTACCGGTCCCAGAATTGGGACAAAGGAAATCTGGCAATTAAAGCGTGATCGAAACGCAGTCGTGGTTGCTACTTGATGGCCTTGAGCATCCATAAGCAGAAAGCACTCTCCTCGTTCCGGGAAGAATAGTGTGAGGACGTTTCGATTGGCTAAATGGAAGCTCACCACGGCCGGTTCGCTATCGTCGTAGTTGTGAAAGATATTCTCCTCGGCAACGGAGATTTCTCGGATGTCAATCGAGTGACCTAAGACCTTCTCTCGTGGCCCTTGAACAAGCTTTGGTTTGAACCGCCTAGCTTTGCGGATTGCCGCGGCCAGTATCCGAAAAGCCGCGAGTACCGTGGACTTACCGGCATTGTTAGGCCCTACAAGAATATTGAAATGCCGAAGGTTGAGTGTGAAGCGCTTGAATGCTTTGAACCGTACAAATTCAACTCGTACGATTCTGTGCAATGGAGAGGCAGACATGCTGTGTGGCCAAAAGTGGAGTGAAGCAGAGGTACAAAACCATTAGTAGAGCTCAGAGTATCACCTTTCCACTTGCGCGTTTAGCAGCCCGTAGCCCTTTGGGAACGGTGAGCACCGTCCTTGGCCCGGCGAGCGCATCACCTGTCATCGCGGTATGAGCAGAGCCGCCCCACGCGGTGAAGAGCGCTAAGAGGCGCGCCGATAGTCATCGCAGCAGGATCTTTACGTGATGAATCGTCGTGGCGTCAGTATTCGTCGTCTGATCGTCGAGGTGGCTGCCTCCCCACGATTGGCTCATCAGGTGCACATGCTCAGTGCGTCCATCCTTGAGAAAGTGAAGTTGGGCAAGGAGCGATTCGAGGCCCGCCGCATCTAGCTGGATTTCCAGCTCTTCCGGAGCCTTGCCAGAGGTGACCGGCTTGAGCTGAAAGCTGAGCATTGCAGCGCCTCCTGGTCCTACGACACCTTCCGCCACATCGGCGCTCGCTTCTTCACCGGATCGAGCAACGACCAATCTCCCTGCTCGACGACATGCCCCTTCGGGAACGGCGAGCGCGGTTCCTGGCCCAGCGAGCGCATCACTCGGTCGTCGCGGTAGTAGCAGAGCAGCACCACGCGGTTGAGCGCGCCGAGCGGCGCGCCGCCTTCCTGCTTGAAGGTCGCGGCCACGTCGCGGCGGCGGTCGGCGGGCAAGTCGGCGAAGGCGCCGCCGGCGAGCTTCGCCAGATGGGCGAGGGCGGTGCGCACGTCGGCGGTGTCGCGTTCGAGGCTCTTCAGGATGTCGGCGAAGATCGCCTCGTCGTCGGCGCCGGGCGCCTTGTAGGCGGCGCTGGCGGGGATCATCACGCCGGCCAGCGCGCGCAGGTCGCGGGCTTCGGCGTCGGTGAGGGTGGGGGTGGGCGGCATATCAATTACCTATCTCCGTCGTCTCGACCGGAGCGCGTAGCGCGTAGTGGAGAGACCTTGCTTCAACATATAGCCGGCTTTTCGTGGAGAGAAGGTCTCTCGACTTCGCTTCGCTCCGCTCGAGACGACGAAAGAATTAAGGGTACCACTCAAGCCCAACGCCACAAGGGCGGCCCGCTTCTGCGGACCGCCCTCGTTCGGGGTGTCGATCGGCTGGCGAGCCAGGCTCAGCCGGCGCAGCAGGCGCGCGCGGCCGGCGCCGTCTCGTAGCGGTCGTGGTGGCGCACCCATTCCATGGTGAAGCTGAGCCCGTCCTCGTCGCGGCCCTTGGGCGTGAGGTCGAGCAGCCTGTAGGTGTGCATCATCACCTCCACGCCGCGCCCGTAGGTCGAGTAGGTGTGGAAGATCTCGCCCGCGTCGTTCCTGTAGAAGGCGCTGACGCCGGGCATTTCCTGGCCTGGGGGGATCATGCCGCCGTAATTGTAGCGGACGGTTCCGCCGGCCAGCTCGTCGGGGGTGAAGGTGACGCCGAAGTCGCGGTTGAAGTCGGTGCCGTTGGAGGACACCCACTTGAACCCCCAGCCCATGCGCGTGCGGAAGCGCTCGATCTCGGCCAGCGGCGCCCGCGAGACGGCGACGAACGCGACGTCGCGCGCTGCCAGGTGCAGGCGCGTGGCGTCGGTGTGGTCGGCCATGTAGGAGCAGCTCTTGCAGCCCTGCTCCCAGTCGGGGCCCAGCATGAAGTGCTGCATCAGGAGCTGGCTGTGGTCCTCAAACAGCTCGGCGAGCGTGCGTGGGCCGTCCTGCGTGTCGAAGATGTAGTCCTTCTCCATCCGCACCCACGGCAGCGCGCGGCGCTCGCGTGCGACCTGGTCGCCGAGGCGGCTGAGCTCCTTCTCGCGCGCCAGCAGCTTCATGCGTTCGGCAAGCCACTGGTCGCGGGACACGACGGGATGACGGTTCAGAGTGGTGACATTGGCAATGGCGGTGGTCATGGCGTGCTCCTCGTTGGTGACGAGATACATTTGGGCCGAACGCCGGGCCGGCGGGAGTTACAAGTGTGGCGGGATTCCCGTGGGCTCCGTCGTCCCGAGCGTAGCCGAGGGACCTCGCTTCAATCCGCACAGGGCTAATCGTGGAGAGAAGGTCCCTCCACTCCGCTTCGCTCCGGTCGGGACGACGGGGTCTACTCGTCGTCCCGAGCGTAGCCGAGGGACCTTGCTTCAATAGGTTGGCGGCTTTTCATTGAGAGAAGGTCTCTCCGCTCCGCCCTTCGGGCTCCGGTCGAGACGACGGGGTTACCTGTCATCCCGAGCGCAGCGAGGGATCTTTCCTGATCCGTAAAGATCCCTCGGCCTTCGGCCTCGGGATGACAATTTTGGTGAACCGGCGTCAGTCGAACAGGGTGCCTTCGCTCAACCGCTTCTTGATGCTGTCGGCGATGTAGAGCGCCAGGGCCTGGATGGTCGAGGTCGGGTTCACGCCGCCTGATGTCACCCAGATGCTGCCGTCGACGATGAACAGGTTTTTTACGTCGTGGCAGCGGCCCCATTCGTTCACGACGGAGCGTTCGGGGTCGGTGCCCATGCGGGCGGTGCCCATGAGATGCCAGCCGCCGTTCAGGATCGGCGCTTCCACGCCCAGGTTGGTGGCGCCGGCGGCGGCCAGGATGTCCTTCGAGCGCGCGATGCCGTGGTCCATCATCTTCCGCGTGTTCTCGCCCATCGTGTAGTGGATTCTAGGCGCGGGAATCCCGTTGGAATCCTTCAGCACCGGATCGAGGGTCACGCGGTTGTGCTCCTCCGGCAGGTCCTCGGTGATGGTCGACATGCCGAGGCGGTGGCCCAGCAGCCGGCGATAGATCTTGTGATGCTCCTCGCCCCACGGCAGGCGGCCGGCGGCGGTGCTGCTGATCGCCTCGACGATCGAGCCGGTGCCGCGGTGAAGCTGCAGGGTGTAGCCGCGAACGAAGCCGCGGCTGCGGTCGGTCTCGTAGAATTCCTGGCTCCAGAGGTTGAGCGGCGGGCCCATGTTGCCGTCCAGCGGCTCGTCGACATAGCCGTAGGTGAGGGCAAAGGGGTGGAACATCAGGTTCTTGCCCAACAGGCCGCTCGAGTTGGCGATGCCGTTGGGGAATTTGCCCGATTGTGAATTCAGCATCAGGCGCGGCGTGCCGATGCCGTTGCAGGCCACGATCACCATCTCGGCCGGCTGGAAGCGTTCCTGACCGTCGGCGTCGTAGTAGATCGCGCCGGTGGCCAGGCCGTCGGTGTCGACGGTGATCTCGCGCACCCGGGCGCGCGTGCGCAGTTCGACGCCGGCGCGGATCGCGGCCGGCCAGTAGGTGATGTCGGTGCTGGCCTTGGCGCCTTGCGCGCAGCCCGGCGTGCAGTGGCCGAGGTTGATGCAGGCGGCGCGGCCGTCGTACTCGGTGGTGGCGATGGCGGAGTCCGAGGGCCACCAGTGCCAGCCGAGCTTGTTCAGCGCGCGGCCGAAGGCCTGGCCCGATTTGCCCAGCGGCAGCGGCGGCATCGGCGGGTGATGCAGCGGGTAGGCGGGGTCGCCCGCCAGGCCCGAGACGCCCATCATGCGGTCGTTCTCGGCGAAGAAGGGTTCGAGCGTCTCGTAGTCGACGGGCCAGTCATCGGCCACGCCGTCCAAGGTCTTCACGCGGAAGTCGCTGGGGTGCAGGCGCGGATAGTGCGCCGTGTACATGATGGTGCTGCCGCCGACGCCGTTGAAGTTCACCACCTGGACCGGCGAGGTGCCGTTGTTGATCGGATAGTCGGTCTCGCGGGCGCGGCGGTTGGGGTTGATGGCGAAGTCGGCGAACAGCCGCGCCTCCCAGTCCCGGCCGTTGGTCGGATAGTCGGTCGGCTTCACCCAGTCGCCCTGCTCGAGGCAGAGGATCCGCATCTTCGTGTCCGCGAGGCTATAGGCCACCGCGGCCCCCGACGCCCCGGACCCGATGATCAGGACGTCGACCTTGTCATGTTGCTCCATGGGCGGAGCTTACCCCCTCCGACCCTGCGGGCCACCTCCCCGCTCAAGTGCGGGGGAGGAGAAGAATGTTCATGACTCCTCCCCCGTAATCGGGGGAGGTGGCCCGAAGGGCCGGAGGGGGCGAGTCGGAGGGGGTGTGCTATAGTCGAAGTCCCATGAACCCCTCGCCTCCTCGCCGTCGCCGCGTCCCTTCGCGCTGCCATGTGCTGATTGTCGAGGACGACGTGGACCAGTGCGGCGAGCTGGCGGGTTACCTCGGTCGCTCCGACCTTGGCATACGGATGGCCTACGACGGTGCCTCGGCGCTGCGCCAGGCGGCGGAGCATCTGCCCCGGGTCGTGCTCCTCGACTTCGATCTGCCGGACATGACCGGCATCGAGCTCGCCAAGCAGCTGCGCGCGATCCTGCCGACGGCGGCCTTCATCATGATCTCCGGCCGCATCGATGGACTGTCGGAGCGGACGTTGCAGGAGATCGGCATTGCGGTTTTCGCCAACAAGCCGGTGCCGCTGGGGCCGCTCAGGCAGGCGGTGCTGAAGCTGCTCGCCTCGCCGCGGCTCGGCCGCGACGGGCCGGAGCCCGGCGAGAAGGGCTGGTTCTCCCAGGGACTGGGCGGCCGGCGGCTCTAGACGCTCCTCGGGATAGGAAGAGGCATGAGCGAGGCTCATCGCTTCGATCACAATTTTTAATACACGCGCTGCGCGGAAATCGCGTAAGTCATCGGCCCCCCAATCACCCACGGTAGGTCATGCGAGCCCTTGCCCTTGATGGCGCCGATGCGCGCCTGCGCATTCGTCTGCGCGAGGAAGAGCACAACGGATCGCTCTTTGCCTTGCGCGGCCGCCTGGTGGCGCTCGGCCTGGTCGCCCTGTGGCTGATGTTCGCGGCCGGGCCGATGCGGGTCGGCGTCGGCGTTGGCGCCTGCGCAGCGATGATGGCCTCGGCCTGGCTCGTCTACGCCGCGCGCGCCTCGCGCTTTGCGACGGCGATCCAGCTGGGCGTCACCCTGCTCGACGTGACGGTGATCACCATGGCGACCCTGGTGCCGATTCCCGGCGCGCCGGACGGCGGCCTCTGGCTCACGCAGGTCTTCGGCCGCCGCACGCTCTTCCTCTATCTCGTCATCTATCTCACCGCGAGCGCGCTCAGCTACTCCGCGCGCACCGTGGTGCTGACGGGCGCGGCCTCGCTCGTGGCCCTCGTGGCAAGCTTCGTGTGGACCGTGCTCGACGTGGCACGGACGTCGGGCGTCGATCTTCTGGGCGCGGCGGCGTTGTGGCCCCAAGCGCGGGCGTTGTTGGCCCGGCTGATCGGGCCCGGCTTCGTGACGCCCGAGGCCTTCCTCATCCAGCAGCTCATCTTCATGACGATCTGCACCGGCTTCATCGCGGTCGCGGTATGGCGCGCCCGCGCCCATCTCGGCCGCACCCTGCTGGCCGAGGGCGAGCGCAACAACCTCGCGCGCTATTTCTCGCCCAACCTGGTCGATCGCCTGGCCGGCGCCGAGCACGATCTCGAGGCCGGCCGCGAGAGCAAGGCCACGGTGCTGTTCGTCGACATCGTGGGTTTCACGCGCCTGATGGAGGGCCAGCCGCCGCAGCTCACCATCAACTTCCTGCGCGCCTTCCACGAGCACATGGCGGAGTGCATCTTTCGCCACGGCGGCACCCTGGACAAATTCATCGGCGACGGCGTGATGGCGACCTTCGGCACGCCGGATTCGCAAGCCGACGACGAGGCCCGGGCGCTCGGCTGCGCGCGCGACATGGTGCAGGCGGTCGAGGACTGGAACCGCGGCCGCGCGATGCGCGGCCTGCAACGGGTGCGGATCGCGGTCGGCGTCCATGTCGGGCCGGTGCTGATGGGCGCCATCGGCAGCCGCAACCGCCTCGAATACTCAGCCGTCGGCGACACGGTGAACGTCGCGAGCCGCCTGGAACAGCTCGCCCGCGCCCACGACGCCCTGATCGTGACCAGCGCCGAGACCCTGGCCGCTGCCCGGGAGTCGGCCGGGTTCGACGCGGCCGACGCCGCGCGCTTCAGGAGCGTGGGACTGGTCCAGGTGCCGGGCCGCGCCCAACCGGTCGAGGTCGTTATCGTGCCGGCCCCGGTGGCGTAGTCGGGCGGAGTCTACCCTTGTGCCCGCACGACCAGGACCGGGCACGGCGCCTGGCGCATGACGCCCTCGGCGACGCTGCCCAGCAGGGCGCGCGTGATGCCGCCGCGGCCATGGCTGCCGATCACGATCAGATCGGCCGGCCAGTCCTTGGCCGCTTTGACGACCTCGGTCAGCGGACTGCCGGTCTGGATGAATTCCAGGGCGACCGATTGCTCGGGCAGGGTCTTGCGAAAGTCGGCGATCAGCTTCTTCGCGTCGTCCCTGGCCGCGGCGGCCAGGACGGCCGGCTGGACGCCGGTGTCGGCGGCGTTGACGAGTTCGGGGTCGATGACATGGATGAACGCCATCTCCGCGCCCGCGAGGCGGGCCAGTTCGGCGCCGAGGCCGGCCGCATGCGCGGCGATCGGCTCGCTGTCGATGGCAATGAGGATCTTCTTGAAGACCATGGCAACCTCCTCGCAGCAGGGGGTCTACTTCAGCTCGTACTGGTCGATCAGCCAAGGCTCGTTCTTGGCCGCGTCGATCCATTCCTTGACCGCGGGATGGGCCATCACGGCGGTGGCATAGGCCTCGGAATCGGCGTCGAGCGGCACGCCGAAGGTGCGGAAGCGCATGACCACCGGGGCGTACATGGCATCGGCGGCGCCGAAGGTGCCGAACAGGAAGCCGTCGTCCTTGGCCGCGGCGCCGGCGAAGCGCTTGCGGCAGTCGCGCCAGATCGAGGTGACGCGCTCGATCTCGGCGCGGACTGCCGGCGTTATGCCCTTGCCGGGGTAGGAGGCGCGGATGTTCATCGGCATGTGGGTGCGCAGCTCCGTGAATCCCGCGTGCATCTCGGTCGAGATCGAGCGCGCATGGGCCCGTGCCGCCACGGCGGCCGGCCAGAAGCCGGCCTCGGGCTTCAGGTCATTGAGGTATTCCGCGATCGCCAGCGACTCCCAGACCGCGAGGCCGCGGTGCAGCAGCACGGGCACGCGGCCCGACGGGGAATGTTTGCGGATCGCCGCCGCCGTCTCCGGCAGATCGAGCGGGATCACGATCTCGTCGCACTCGATGCCGGCGATGCGGACCATGAGGCCGCCGCGCATCGACCACGACGAGTAGTTCTTGTTGCCGACCACCAGCGTGAATTCCGCCATACGCCCTCCTTGCCAGCCGTACGGTTTGGCCGGCACTCTAAAACATTGCAATACAGATTGGTGAGCATGGCCATGTCGTTGCCCTTCGTCGACCGCTCTTCTTCTTCTCTCCCTGTGCAGTTTGTCGTCCAGCCGAAGTGGCGGGCGTGGCTGAAGGAGCAGTCCGCGGCGCGGCGCGGCTGGGTCGAGTCGACCGGCGTGTCGGGCAGCGCCGGCGATCTCGTGGTGCTGCCGGGACGCGACGGCAAGGCGTCGGGCGCGGTGCTGGTGATTCCGGCCACACCGACGCTGTGGGATTTCGGCGTCCTCACGACGCTTCCCGCCGGTGTCTGGAAGCTCGTCTCGGACCCGGCGCCGGTGTCGATGACCGACGCGATGGCGGCGATCGGGCTCGGCGCATGGCGCTTCGAACGCTACCGGTCGAAGAAGGCCAAGCAGGGGCCGCGCTTCGTGTGGCCGGAGAGCGCCGACAAGGCGCGGGCGACGGCGATGATCGTGGCGATTTCTCTGGCGCGCGATCTCATCACCACGCCGTCGTCGGACATGGGACCGGCCGAACTCGCTCAGGCGGCGCAGGATCTCGGCAAGGCGCACAAGGCCCGGGTGAAAGTGATCGTGGGCGACGATCTTTTAAAACAGAACTATCCGATGGTGCATGCCGTCGGTCGCGCCAGCACGCGGGCGCCGCGGTTGATCGACCTGGTGTGGGGCAAGGAGAGCGATCCCAAGGTTACCCTTGTAGGTAAGGGCGTGTGTTTCGACACCGGTGGCCTCGATCTCAAACCGGCCGCCGGCATGCTCAACATGAAGAAGGACATGGGCGGGGCGGCCACCGTGCTCGCCGTGGCGTCGATGGTGATGGCGGCTAAATTGCCGGTGCGGTTGCGCGTGCTGGTGCCGGCGGTCGAGAACAGCGTCTCGGGCAACGCTTTCAGGCCGCTCGACGTGGTCCCGACGCGCAAGGGGCTGTCGGTCGAGATCGGCAACACCGACGCCGAGGGCCGTTTGATCCTCTGCGATGCGCTGCACGAGGGCGCGTCGGAGAAGCCCACCATGATGGTCGATTGCGCCACGCTGACGGGCGCGGCGCGGGTGGCGTTGGGCACCGACCTGCCGGCGCTGTTCTGCAACGACGATGCGCTGGCCGACGATCTTCTGGCGGCGGGCAAGGCGGTGACCGATCCGATGTGGCGGATGCCGCTGTTCCAGGGCTATCGCCGCCTGCTCGACAGCCGGGTGGCCGACCTCAACAACGTCTCGGCGGGAGGCTTCGGCGGCGCCATCACCGCGGCGCTCTATCTACAAGCCTTCGTGCCCGACGACGTGCCGTGGGCGCATTTCGACATGATGGCGTGGAACAATTCGAGCCGGCCCGGCCGTCCCGAGGGCGGCGAGGCCCAGGCGGCGCGGGCCATCTTCGCGGCCATCGAGAAGCGGATCAGCAATCAGTAACCCGACTTGGCGTCCACCGTGTTGATCAGCGGCTTGCCGGCGCGCAGGTTCTTGATGTTCTCGATCACGCCGGGCGATGCCGTGCGCGGGTTGGTGGCGCCGGCGATGTGCGGCGTCACCTGCACCTTGGGATGCGTCCAGTAGCGATGCTCCGGCGGCAGCGGCTCGGTGTTGAAGACATCCAGCGCCGCGCCGCTCAAATGGCCCGAGTCGAGCGCCGCCAGCAGTGCCTCGTCCACGACATGGCCGCCGCGCGCCATATTGATGAGGTAGGCGCCCTTGGGCATGGCCGCGAAGAGCTTGGCGTCGAGCAAGCCTTTCGTGTCGCGCGTGAGCGGCAGGACGTTGATCAGGATGTCGCTTTGCGCCAACACGCGCGCGAGACCGTCCGGGCCGTGGAAGGTTTTTATGCCGGGCAGCGTCTTCTCAGTCCGGCTCCAGCCGGCGGTCGGAAAGCCCAAGGCGGCGATTTTCCTCGCCGTGTCCTGGCCGATCGTACCCAGGCCCAAGATGCCGATGCGGCGATGGATGGTGTCGATGAAGTCCTCGACCTTCCACTGCCTCGCGCGCTGGCTGGCGGCATATTTGTCGATGTCGCGGTGGTGGCGGAGCGCCCAGTAGATGGCGTACTCGCTCATCTGGCCCACCAGGCCATCGTCCATGATGCGCGTGATCGGCACGCCCTCGGGCAATTTGTCGTCGGCCAGCAGGTGATCGACGCCCATGCCCAGCGAGACGATCATCTTCACGTTGGGAAAGGAAGCGATCAGGCCGGCTGGCGGCTTCCAGGCCAGCACCACCTCGATGTCGGCCTTGTCGCCGAGATTCTCGAGGGTGCGGAAATCGACCGGCCCGAGGCCGGCCTCGAATGCTTTCTTCCAGAGCTGTCCGTCGGTGTCGCGGCTGACATAGGCAATAGCGCCGGCCATAAAAATCCTTCTACGCTACTCTTCGACTTGATCCTTACTTGGGCAGGGTCGCCGGGTCGAGTTTGACGCCCTTCTCCTTGTAATAGCGTACCGCGCCAGGATGAAAAGGCAGGAATGAATTCCGGTCGGCATTGGCCGCGATCGTTTCCTTGGCGGCAGGGTGGCCCTTGGCCAGCCGCGCGCTGTTCTCGAGCACGGTCTTGGTAATCGCGTAGGCAGTGCCATCGGACATGTCCTTGTGGGCGATGGCGAAATTGTAGAGGCCGATGGTCTTCTGGTCGGCGGTCTGCTGCCGATAGGTCCGCTTCGCAATCGTCGATGCGGAGAACTCGGGGATCTTGCCGAGGATCGCGGCGAGGTCGGGGTCGGTCCAGGTGAAGAAGACGACGTCCTTTTGAGCGTCGAGCTGGCTGAAGACCGGAACCGGCGCGCCGGCGCCGAAGCAGAAGGCGTCGACGATGCCGTCGCCGAGCTGGTTGCCGACGTCGCCGCCCTGGCCGAAGCGGAACTCGGCCTTCATGCCCAGTGCCTCGAAGATCAGGGGAAAATAGGTGCCGGCCGTGCCGGCTTTCGGTCCGGCACCGACCGTCTTGCCCTCGAGTTGCCGGAAGCTCGCGATGCCCGACTTCTTGAGCGCCACGCATTGCAGGGGCGTGTCGTACATCGGAAACAGCGCGCGGATGTTTTCGAACTTCTTGCCCTTGGTCCAGGCGGCCGAGCCCTGCAACGCCTGCAGCGCCACGCCCATGGTCGTCATGCCGAGCTCGATCTTCTTCTCGTCGACCAGTATCACGTTCTGGTTCGGGCCCTGGGTCTGCCGCGGCGTGACCTGGATGCCGGCCTTGTCGGCCAGGAGATCGGCGATGACGCCGCCATAGACGACATAGGTGCCGCCGACCGATGCCGTGCCGAGCGTCACCGCGACGGGCTGCGCGACGGCGGCAGTCGTGGCGGCGGTTGTTGCGACCGCGATGGCGATGGCGGCGGCCCGCAGGCCGCGACGGAATCCGCTCATCCCGGGACTCCTCCCTTTCATCTTGCGCGCAGCGTCGCTGGAATCGGCGCGCAAGTCCACCGTCAGACGGCGCCGACGGCCTCGAGATCGAACGCAGCGGCGATCAGTGCCTGGGTATAAGGCGTCTGGGGCGCCTCGAAGACCTGTTTGGCCGGTCCGCGTTCGACGACCTTGCCGTGGCGCAGCACGACGACCTCGTCGGCCAAGGCGCGAACGACTCTCAAGTCATGGCTTATGAAAAGATATGCCAGCCCGTGCCGGACCTGCAGGTCGCGCAGCAGGTCGACGATCTGGGCCTGCACGCTCATGTCGAGCGCCGATGTCGGCTCGTCGAGCACGATGAAGCGCGGCTTCAGCACCAGGGCGCGGGCGATCGCGATGCGCTGGCGCTGCCCGCCCGAGAATTCATGCGGGTAGCGCTCGCGGGCGGCCGTCTCCAGCCCGACTTCGCGAAGCGCCTGATCGATCGCCTGGTTGCGCTCGGCGGGGCTGCCGATGCGATGGACCTCCAGCCCTTCGCCCACGATCTCGGCCACCGACATGCGCGGGCTGAGCGAGCTGAAGGGATCCTGGAAGACGATCTGCATCTGCCGGCGCAGCGCCCGCAAGTCGCGCGGCGCGATTCTCTGCAGGTCCCGCCCGTCGAACCGGATGCCGCCCTGGCTCTTCTCGAGACGCAGCAGGGCGAGGCCAAGCGTCGTCTTGCCCGAGCCGGACTCGCCCACCAGCCCGATGGTGTGCCCCTGGCGCAGGCTGATGCTGACGCCGTCGACCGCCTTCACGTGGCCGACGGTGCGGCGCAGCAGGCCGCGCTTGATCGGGAAGTGCACCTTGAGGTCGTCGAGGCGCAGGATTTCCAGGGCCTCGGGATCGGTGGCCGGCGGCCGGCCCTTCGGCTCCGCCGACAGCAGATGCTGGGTGTAGCTGTGCTGCGGGGCATCGAACACCTGGGCGACCGGACCCTGCTCGACGATCCGGCCCCTGGTCATCACACAGACCCGGTCGGCCATCTTGCGGACGATGCCGAGGTCGTGGGTGATGAACAGCAGCGCCATGCCGTAGCGCGCCTGCAGGGTTTTCAGGAGCTTCAGGATCTGCGCCTGGATGGTGACGTCGAGCGCCGTGGTCGGTTCGTCGGCGATCAGGAGGTCGGGCTCGTTGGCGAGCGCCATGGCGATCATCACGCGCTGGCGCTGGCCGCCCGACAGCTGGTGCGGGTAGGCGTCGAGCCGCTTGGCCGCCTCGGGAATGCCGACCTGCTCCAGCAGGTCGAGCGTGCGCTTGCGCGCGGCGTCCTGCGACAGGCCCTTGTGCAGGATCAGCACCTCGTTCACCTGACGCTCGATCGTGTGCAGCGGGTTGAGCGAGGTCATCGGCTCCTGGAAGATCATCGACACGCGGTCGCCGCGCACCGCCAGCAGCTCGGCGGCAGGCGCCCCCACCAGCTCGCGGCCCTGGAAGCGGATGCTGCCCGTGGGATGGTGGGCCATCGGATAGGGCAGAAGCTGCAGCACCGAGAGCGCCGTCACCGACTTGCCGGACCCCGATTCGCCCACCAGCGCCACGGTCTCGCCGCGGCGAATGTCGAAGCTGACGCCCTGCACCGCCCGGACGGCGTTGTCGCCGGCGCCGAACGTCACCGACAGGTCTTTTACCTCGAGCAGGGCGGGCTCGCTCATGCCGGCATCTTGCGCGGATTGAGGGCGTCGCGCACCGCTTCGCCGATGAACACCAGCAATGACAGCATGAGCGAGATAATGAAGAAGGCGGTGAAGGCGAGCCAGGGCGCAATCAGGTTGTTCTTGCCCTGCAGCACCAGTTCGCCGAGCGACGGCGAACCCGGCGGCAGGCCGAAGCCCAGGAAGTCGAGCGCCGTCAGGGTGGTCACGGACCCCGCCAGGATGAAGGGCAGGAAGGTGAGGCTTGTCGTCATGGCGTTGGGCAGGATGTGCCGGAGCATGATGCGCACGTCCAGCATCCCGAGTGCCCGCGCCGCCCGTACATAGTCGAGATTGCGGCCGCGCAGGAATTCCGCCCGGACATAGCCGACCAATGCCATCCAGCTGAACAGCAGCATGATGCCGAGCAACACCCAGAAGCCGGGCTGGATGAAGCTTGCGAGGATGATCAGCAGGTAGAGCGTCGGCATGCTCGACCAGATTTCCAGGAAGCGCTGGAAGACGATGTCGACCACGCCCCCGAAATAACCCTGCACCGCGCCGGCGGCGATGCCCACGATCGAACTCAGCACGGTGAGAATGAGGCCGAACAGCACCGAGATGCGAAAGCCGTAGATCAGCCGGGCCAGCACGTCGCGCGCCTGGTCGTCGGTGCCCAGCAGGTGGCGCAGCGACGGCGGCAACAGCGCGCTCCGGCCCTCGCCCTTGATGATGGTGTCGTAGCGGTAGGGGATCGGCGGCCACACCATCCAGCCCTTGGCGTCGATCGCCTGCACGACTTCGGCGTCGGTGTAGACCGCATTGGTCGGCAGATCGCCGCCGAATGTCGTTTCGGGATAGTCGCGGAACACCGGCGAGTAGAAGCCGCCGTCGTAGTAGATGAGGATCGGCCTGTTGTTGGCCAGGAACTCGGCGAACAGCGAGGTGAAGAACATCGCACCGAACACGATCAGCGAGATCATGCCGCGCCGGCTGGCGCGGAACTGGGCAAGTCGCCGGCGGTTGATCGGCGTCATCGACCGCGCGCCTCGAAGTCGATGCGGGGATCGATGACCATGTACATGAGGTCGCCGACGATGCCCATGATCAGCCCGATCAGGCCGAAGACGTAGAGCGTGCCGAACATCACGGGATAGTCGCGATTGAGCGCCGATTCGAAGGCCAGCAGGCCGAGGCCGTCGAGCGAGAAGATCACCTCGATGATCAGCGAGCCCGCGAACAGCACATGGATGAAGGCGCTCGGGATGCCGGCGATGACGATCATCATGGCGTTGCGGAAGACGTGGCCGTAGAGCACGCGCGGCTCGCTGAGGCCCTTGGCCCGCGCCGTCATGACGTACTGCTTGCCGATCTCCTCGACGAAGGAATTCTTGGTCAGGAAGGTGAGGCTGGCGAAACCGCCGATCGTCATGGCGATGATCGGCAGCGCCATGTGCCAGAAATAGTCGAGGACCTTGTGCACGGCACCGAAGCTGCTCCAGTCGTCGGAAACCAGGCCGCGCAGCGGGAACCACTTGAAGTAGCTCGAGCCGGCGAACACCACGATCAGCAGGACCGCGAACAGGAAGCCGGGGATGGCATTCAGCACGACCAGGACGGCCGAAGTCGAGATATCCATGCGCGAGCCGTCGCGGACGGCCTTGCGGATGCCGAGCGGGATGGAAACGAAATAGATCAGGAGCGTGGTCCACAGGCCGATCGACAGCGAGACCGGCAGCTTGTCGACGACCAGGTCGACGACGCTCCGATTGCGGAAGAAGCTGTCGCCGAAGTCGAGGACGAGAAAGTTCTTCATCATCAGGAAGAAGCGTTCGTGCATCGGCTTGTCGAAACCGTACATGCGCTCGATGCGCTGGATGAATTCCTTCGGCAGGCCGCGCGCGCCGCGGTACGCGCCGCCGCCGCCGGCGGCGTCGCTGGCCGGCTGCTGCTTCATCTCGCCGCCCGAGGCACTGCCCGAGAAGCGCTCGGTGGCGCCGACGGCGGTGCCTTCCATGCGGGCGATCAGCTGTTCGACCGGCCCGCCGGGCGCGGCCTGCACGATGAAGAAATTCAGCACCATGATGCCGAACAGCGTCGGCACGATCAGCAACAGCCGGCGCAGGATGTAGGCGAGCATTACCGCGCGGCTCGAGACGACGCCGCGCTGACGCCCGTCACTTCGTCTCCCCACGCTGCAAGGCGCGGTCCTTGGCTTCGTCGACCCACCAGGTGTCGTAGGCGAGCGGCGCATATTTGGCGATCTTCGCCGGCCGCGAGAAACGGTTCCAGTAGGCCACCAGCTCCTTGCCGGAGCGGAACTGCGGCACCAGGTACTGGTGCCACTGCAACACGCGGTCGAGAGCGCGCGTGCGCATGATCAGGCTTTCGCGGTCGGGCGCGCTGATCACCAGTTCGACGAGCTGATCGATGGCGCCGTCCTTGATGCCCATGGTGTTGCGCCCGCCCGGCTTGTCGGCCGACTTCGAGCCCCAGAACTCGCGCTGTTCGTTGCCCGGCGACAGAGACTGGCCCCACAGATCGATGATCATCTCGAAGTCGTAGCCGTCGGTGCGCCGGCGATACTGCGAGGTGTCGACGGTGCGCACGCTCATGTCGACGCCGATGCGCTCGAGATTCTGCTTGAACGGCAGGGCCATGCGCTCGAAGCCGGCCTCGTTCAGCAGAAGCTCGAAGGCGAGCTTCTTGCCCGCCTTGCTGGTCATCTTGCCGTCCTTGATCTCCCAGCCGGCCGCCTTCAGGAGCCCGATCGCCTTGCGTGCCTGCTCGCGCGTGTTGCCCGAGCCGTCGGTAACCGGGGGATTGTACTCGGCGGTGAAGACCTCGTCGGGAATCTTGCCGCGCAACGGCTCGAGGATCTTCAGTTCCTCGGGCGAGGGCAGTCCCTTGGCCTCAAGCTCCGAATTGCCGAAGTAGGAGCGTGAACGCTTGAAGAAGCCGTAGGAGAGGTTCTTGTTCTGCCATTCGAAGTCGTACATCAGGCCGATCGCCTCGCGTACCCGGCGATCCTTGAACATGTCGTGGCGCAGGCTGAAGACGAACCCCTGCATGGGTTGGGGCATTTCGTGTTCGATTTCGTCCCGGCGGATGCGGCCGTCCTTGATTGCCGGAATATCGTAGCGCGTCATCCAGTTGCGCCCGGAATTCTCGCGGCGGATGTCGGTTTCGCCGGCCTTGAAAGCTTCGAACACGACCTCGGCGTCACGATAGTATTCGTAGCGCATGGTCTCGAAGTTGTTGCGCCCGCGATTCATCCAGAGGTCATTGGCCCACCAGTCAGGCACGCGGCGATAGGTGATCGAGCGGCCGACGTCGAAGCCGTCGACCTTGTAGGCGCCGCTGCCCAGCGCCGGCTCCAACGAGACCTTTTCGAAGTCGCGGCCGGCCCACCATTTCGACGGCAGGATGGGCAGCGAGCTGATGATCAGGGGAAGTTCGCGATTGACGCCCTCGCGGAAGGTGAACAGCACCTTGGCCGGGCCAGTCTTCTCGACCTTCAGCACGTCGGCATAGTAGGACGCGTACATCGGCGGGCCCTTGGCCTTCAGGGTTTCTAGGCTGAAGATCACGTCCTCAGGCGTGATCGGGGTGCCATCGTGCCACTTGGCCTGCGGGCGGAGATTGAAGGCGACCCACGCGCGGTCGTCGGGCCATTCGATGGTCTCGGCGATCAAGCCGTAAACGGTGAAGGCCTCGTCGCGTGCATGCCAGCACAGCGTTTCCCAGAGCGTGCTGATGCCCGTGGCGGGGACACCTTTCAGGATGAAGGGGTGCAGGGAGTCGAAGGTGCCCTGGGTGCCGAACTTGACGCTGCCGCCTTTGGGTGCGTCTGGATTGACATAGTCGGGCGTCGTCGCATCGCCGGCGTATTTGGGCTCGCCATGCATGGCCATGCCATGGCCGACATTCACCTTGGAGGAAGTCTGCGCCCGCAGGATCGCCGGTCCGCCGATCCACAAAGCTGCGCCGCCCACCAGTACGCTGCGCCGTCTGATCGCCATACGATGCGCTCCCAAACCAGCCTGTCTCAGCTTGATATATAGCGTGCCCGAGTTGGGCCGCACTATGGCGGTCGGGTTACTTCCCTGTCGGCTTTGGGCCGTCAGCTTTGGCTCGAGATTCCCGCATCCTTGACCAGTTTGCCGTAGCGCGCGTAGTCGGCTTTCCACATCGCCAGAACCTCGGCGGGGGAGCGGGCGGCGGGAACATAGCAGCCGGCTTTGGCAAGTCGCGCTTGGGTTTCCGGGCTTTGAAGGGCCTTCATCGCGGCACCATGCAGGCGGGCGACGATGGCCGGCGGCGTGCCGGCGCGAACCGCGATGACGTACCAGCTCGTCACCTGGGCATCGCCGAAGCCTGCTTCGGCGAAGGTCGGGACGTCGGGAAGCTGCGGCAGCCTCTTTTCGGCGAGCACGGCGAGCGCCCGCAGCTTGCCCGCTTCGACGTGCTGATGGGCCAGCGGCCCGGGCAGGAGGCCGACCTGCAGGCGACCTTCCAGCAGGTCCGGCATTCCCGGCGGGATTCCCTTGTAGGGAACCGAAACCATGTCGAACTTGGCATAGCTCTTCAGCAGTTCCGCCGAGAGGTGGATCGACGAGCCATTGCCCGGGTTGAGGTAATGCAGCTTGCCCGGATTGGCCTTGCCGTAGTCGACCAGTTCCTTGAGCGTCTTCACCGGCACCGAGGGGTGGACCGTCGCGACCGAGGTGGCGACCGCCACGAAGGCGGCCGGCTGAAAGTCGGCGATGGGATCGTAGGAGACCTTTTGCAGGTGCGGCGCCACGACATGCGAGATGGTCGCCATCAGCCAGGTGTTGCCGTCGGCCGGGGCCTGGGCCACGAGCGCCGTCGCGATGGTCGAATTGCCGCCGGGCTTGGGCTCGACGATGACCGTCTGGCCGAGGGCGGCTTGCAGGGGATCGGCGAGCGTGCGTGCGACGATGTCGACGATGCCGCCGCCTGGATAGGGCACGAGAAAATGCGGTGGCTTGTCGGGCCAAGTTTGCGCCGACGCTCGCGGCATGACGGCCAACGCCGCGACGGCACCCAGTGCGGTGCGACGGTTTATCTTGTTCATTGTTGCCCTCCCTGCAGGCTTGCCGCGACGTTACGTATCGGACGCCGCCTTGTCACCAGTCCCGGGCCTGGGGGGGTGCCCACCCGTCCGCAGTGGGAAACTCGACCTCGGGTTTCTCGGCCTTCAGGTTTGACTTCACGGCGGGCGCGTCTCAGGTTTCACCCATGACCGACACCATGAATTTTGCGCCGGAGTACGACGTGCCGCTCGAGTACATGCGCCGCACGCGCGAGTACTATCTGGCGCTCGGCTACGACAATCCCTATCGCTGGGCGCACTATGTCGATGCGCCGTTCCAGCCGCTGAAGAAGCCGCTGAAGGACAGCACGCTGGCGCTGATCACGACGGCAGCGCCCTATCAGCCCGACAAGGGCGATCAGGGTCCCGGCGCCCTCTACAATGCCGGCGCCAAGTTCTACACGGTCTATTCGGGCGATACTGCGGTCGACCACGACACGCGCATCTCCCACATCGGCTACGACCGCAAGCACACCACGGCCAAGGACAGCAACACCTGGTTCCCGCTGCCGCTGATGCGCGAATTTGCGGCACAGGGCCGCTTCAAGCTGGCCGCGCGCTTTCACGGCGCGCCGACCAACCGCAGCCAGCGCGTGACCCTGGAGACAGATGCGCCGGAAATCCTGGCGCGCTGCCGGCAGGACCAGGTCGACGCCGCGCTGCTGGTGCCTACTTGACCCGTCTGCCACCAGACCGTGAGTCTGGTCGCCCGATATCTCGAACGGAACGGCATCCCGACCGTGGTCATGGGAGCGGCGAAGGACATCGTCGAATATGCCGGCGTGCCGCGCTTCCTGTTCAGCGACTTCCCGCTCGGCAACTCCTGCGGCAAGCCGCACGAGCCGGACACCCAGGCCTTCACCCTCGACCTGGCGTTGAAGGTCTTCGAGAGCGCCGTCGGCCCGCGCACCACGGTGCAGTCGCCGCTGCGCTGGACCGAGGATGGCGACTGGAAGAACGACTACAACAACATCGCCCGCATGCCGCCGGAAGAGGTCGCCAAGCGGCGCGCCGAGTTCGACAAGGTGAAGCAGGTCGCCCTCAGCCAACGCAAGCAGGCGGGAGTCGCCTAGGGATCGTGTCGACATGAGTAAGCCGTTTGCGGGCGTGAAAGTCCTTGATTTCACGCGCGTGCTGGCGGGGCCCTATGCCTCGTACCAGCTGGCGCTGTTGGGCGCCGACGTCATCAAGGTCGAGTCGCGCGACGGCGACGACATGCGCTATGGCAACCGCGCGAACGACTGGGAGAAGCGCGGGCTTGCGGCTCCCTGGATCGCCGTCAACGCCGGCAAGCGCTCCATCACGCTCGACCTGAAGAAGCCCAAGGCGATCGAGGCCGTCAAGCGCCTGGTCGCCAAGGCCGACGTGGTGATCGAGAATTTTCGCCCCGGCGTCATGAGCAATCTCGGCATCGGCTACGAGACGCTGCGCGTTCTCAATCCGAAGCTGATCTATTGCGCGGTGTCGGGCTTCGGCCAGGTCGGCCCGCAGGCCAAGACGGCGGCCTTCGACGGCATGATCCAGGCGATGTCCGGGCTGATGTCGATCACCGGCTTCGAGAACAACGGGCCGACGCGCGTTGGCTTCGCCGGCGCCGACGTGATGTCGGGCGCGACGGCGGCGCTGGGCGTCGCCTCGGCGCTGTTCCAGCGCACCCACACCGGCAAGGGACAGCTCGTCGACGTCGCCATGATCGACGCGGTGATGGGCTATCTCGCTCAGCAATTCACCGAGCATCTGGTGACCGGCCGCGTGCACGGCCAGGCCGCCAACCTGTCGGTGACGCGCAAGCCCACCGGCAATCTCTTCAAGACCAAGGACGGCTGGATCGTGCTCGCCGTCATGACCGATCCGCAGTTCCAGCGCCTGATGAAGGAAATAGGCCGGGCCGATGCGCTGGCCGATCCCAGGTTCGTCGACTGGCCGACGCGCATCGAGAACAACACGGCGCTGCACGGGATCATCGAGGAGGCGCTCAAGGGCGAGACCTCCGCCGCCTGGACGGCGCGTTTCGCCAAGTCGGACATCCCGGCCGGCCAGGTGCTCAGCATTCCGGAAACCGTCCAGCTCGACCTCTTCCAGCACCGCACCGTGCTGCAATCCGTCGACACGCCGCATGGCCCGATCAGGGTCGTGGGCTCGGGCTTTCGCCTCGAACATGGCGGCGGCTCGGTCGAACGCTCGCCGGCGACGCTCGGCGAGCACACCGACGAGGTGCTGGGCGAAGCCGGCTATTCCCCCGCCGAAGTCGCGGAAATGCACGAAAGCAAGGTGGTCTGACCTCCGGCAAGAAATATTTGCCGAATCAGCAGGTTCCTGCTATAAAAACGACTACAGTGGGTGTTCCATACCCGCTGCAAGCAACGCCCGCCGGATCCGTCCGCGGGCGTTTTTCTTTGCCCAAACAGGACTTTAGAAATGACCCCGATCAAACGCTGCTGGCGGCCGCAGGGCCGCTTCCTGCGCGAATTCGCGCGCACCTGTTCCGTCTCTGCCGCCTGCCGCGCCGCAGGCCTGGCGCGGCGCACCGTCTATCGCTGGCGCGACGCCGATGCCGACTTTCGCACCCGTTGGGACGCCGCCCGCGAGCGCGGCGTCGGGCGGCTGCGCGACGAGGCCATGGAACGCGCCCTGGTCGGCGCCGAACGCCCGGTCTGGTGCGACGGCCGGATCGTCGATCAGATGTCCGTGCCGGACAATCGCGTGCTGTGGAAGCTGCTGCAGGCAGTGCAAGCAGAGACCTACGGGCCACGGGCTGCCGAGCTGAAGGCCAAGCGCGAGCGCGACACGGAACTCACGCGCCGGCTGGACGCGGCCGACAAACGCGTGGCGGTCTACGAAGCCGAGATTCGCGCCCAGGCCGCGCGCAACGGGAAGAAATCCCATGACGCCGAGTGACCGGGCGCGGTGGCACAGAAGATCAGGGGGCGATTCGCTTGTCGGCTCAAGGACATGGACCCGATCCGTGGCACAGGCAGCGGTACAACCCGTGGCACAACGAGGTGTGTCATCAAATGGTCCACTTGACCGCCGCGAACAGGGGGCTACGTTGACGCCGTCCAAGGGGGGTCCCGACAAGGGGCTGAGATACCGACGGTCGCCAGATTCGGCGTCAGCGCGGTGACCCTTTGAACCTGATCCGGGTCATGCCGGCGAAGGGACTGGATACTGCCTCCTTTGCACGACAACGCCGGATCTCCGTACGCCTTTTTGCACAGGAGATCCTCGTCATGGATACGATCGTCTCGACGCCGCTACAGCCGAAAGTCACCACCGGACCGCTGCCGTCTTCGGCCAAGGTCTACGTCTCGCCCGAGGCCGCGCCCGACCTGAGGGTCCCGCTGCGCGAGATCACGCTCTCAAGTGCCCTGGAGCCGCCCGTCCGTGTCTACGACACGACCGGTCCCTACAGCGATCAGGCGGTGACGATCGACGTGCGCAAGGGCCTCGCGCGCACGCGCCGAGCCTGGGTGCTCGAACGCGGCGGCGTCGAGGAATACGATGGCCGGCCGATCGCGCCGATCGACAACGGCAACGTGAAGGCATCGGCGCTACAGCCGTTTCCCAACACGCAGCGGCCGCTGCGCGGTCTCGATGGCAAGCCGATCACCCAGTTCGAGTTTGCCCGCGCCGGCATCGTCACCAAGGAGATGATCTACGTCGCGGCGCGCGAGAATCTCGGCCGCAGGAAGATGCTGGAGACCGCCGAGGAGAGCCTGGCCGACGGCGAGAGTTTTGGCGCGGCGCTGCCGGCCTTCATCACGCCGGAGTTCGTGCGGAGCGAAATCGCGGCTGGCCGGGCCATCATCCCGGCCAACATCAACCACACCGAGCTCGAGCCGATGATCATCGGCCGCAACTTCCTGGTGAAGATCAACGCCAATATCGGCAACTCGGCGGTCTCTTCCTCGATGGAGGAAGAGGTCGAGAAGATGGTGTGGGCGATCCGCTGGGGCGCCGACACGGTCATGGACCTGTCCACGGGCCGCAACATCCACGACACGCGCGAGTGGATCGTGCGCAATGCCCCGGCGCCGATCGGCACCGTGCCGATCTACCAGGCGTTGGAGAAGGTCGGCGGTGATCCGACCAAGCTCAGCTGGGAGGTCTTCCGCGACACGCTGGTCGAGCAGTGCGAGCAGGGCGTCGACTATTTCACCATCCATGCCGGCGTGCGCCTGGCGCACGTGCCGCTGACCGCCAAGCGGGTCACCGGCATCGTCAGCCGCGGCGGCTCGATGATGGCGCAATGGTGCCTGACCGAGCATCGCGAGAGCTTCCTCTACGAGCATTTCGGCGACATCTGCGACCTGATGCGCAAGTACGACGTGTCGTTCTCGCTGGGCGACGGTCTGCGGCCGGGCTGCAACGCCGACGCCAACGACGCCGCGCAGTTCGCCGAGCTCACGACCCTGGGCGAGCTCACCAAGGTCGCCTGGGACAAGGGCTGCCAGGTCATGATCGAAGGGCCGGGCCACGTGCCCATGCACAAGATCAAGGCCAACATGGACAAGCAGCTAAAAGAGTGCGGCGAGGCGCCGTTCTACACCCTGGGGCCGCTCGTGACCGACATCGCGCCGGGCTACGACCACATCACCTCGGGCATCGGCGCCGCCATGATCGGCTGGTTCGGCACGGCGATGCTTTGCTACGTGACGCCCAAGGAGCATTTGGGCCTGCCCGACCGCGATGACGTGAAGGTGGGCGTCATCACCTACAAGATCGCAGCCCACGCCGCCGACCTCGCCAAGGGACATCCCGCGGCGCGGCTGCGCGACGATGCGCTCAGCAAGGCGCGCTTCGACTTCCGCTGGATGGATCAGTTCAACCTCTCGCTCGATCCGGCGACGGCCGAGAAGTTCCACGACGAGACGATGCCCAAGGAAGCGCACAAGACGGCGCACTTCTGCTCGATGTGTGGGCCGAAGTTCTGCTCCATGCGCATCACCCAGGACATCCGCGAGTACGCCAAGAAGGGCATGGACGAGATGAGCGAGAAGTTCCGCGCCGGCGGCCATGCGCTCTATGTGCCGGAGAAGGCGGCCGACTGACCGTGATTCGGGCCTTTGGATGGGCTCGGCAAGTCTCCATATCTTGCGTCGTGCCGACCGTCGGGGGAGACTCCGGCGGTTCGGTTCGTAGTACAGACGAACTGTATTCATTTGAGGCGTATGGGGACGATGAAACGGCTGCGGACCCTTCTCGGGATCGGCTTGGGGCTTGCCGTGGTGGCAGGCGCCGGCTGGTATATTTCGCAGGGCGGAACATCATCGACCACCCGGCAGGCCGGGCGGAACCCGCAAGGCACCAGCGTACCGGTCGGCGTTGCCATCGCCGCCAAGGGCAACATCCCGGTGGTGCTTCGGGCGCTGGGCACGGTGACGCCGCTCAACACCGTCAACGTCAAGACGCAGATCACCGGCCAACTCACCGAGGTCCATCTCCAGGAGGGCCAGCTCGTGAAGCAGGGCGACCTGCTCGCCGTGGTCGACCCGCGGCCATACGACGTCGCCTTGCAGCAGGCGACCGGCCAGATGCAGCGCGACGAGGCCCTGCTCAAGAACGCCCAGATCGACCTCGAACGCTACAAGAAGCTGGTCGCCCAGGACTCCCTCGCCCGCCAGCAGCTCGACACCCAGCAAGCCCTGGTGCGTCAGTATGAGGCGGCACTGGTCATCAACCAGGCGTTGGTCGACGCCGCCAGGCTCAATGTCACCTACACCAGGATCGTCGCCCCGCTGACCGGCCGCATCGGCCTGCGCATGGTCGACAAGGGCAACTACGTGACGATGGGCGACGCCACGAACATCTGCGTCATCATCCAGGTCCAGCCGATTTCCGTGATCTTCACCATTCCCGAGGATGCCCTGCCGCCGGTGCGACAGCGCCTGCGGGATGGCGCATCGCTCGAGGTGCGCGCCCTCGACCGCGCGCAGAAAGTCGAACTGGGCGTGGGCAAGCTCGATACGACCGACAACCTGATCGACGTGACCACCGGCACCGTGAAGCTCCGCGCCATTTTCGAGAACAAGGACGAGAGCCTGTTCCCCAACCAGTTCGTGAATGTCCGCCTGCTGGTCGACACGGTGAAGGAGGCGACCGTCGTTCCCGTCGCCGCCATCCAGCGCGGCCAGCCCGGGATATTCGTCTATCTGGTCAAGGCCGACGACACCGTCGAGATCCGCGTCGTCGAACTCGGCGCGACCGATGGTGAAAAGGTGGCGGTGATCAAGGGCCTGCAGGTCGGCGACCAGGTCGTCATCGATGGCACCGACCGGCTGCGCGAGGGCACCAAGATCCGCAAGCCTTTGGCCGGTTCGAGAGGCACGTCCGGGTCGCCCGTCGCGGCGGCGCCACCGGGCGGCGGCGCAGGGCGGCCGGCGCGGTCAAACCAGTAGTCCGGCCGCGACATGAATCCGTCGCGGCTCTTCATCGAACGGCCGGTCGGCACCTCGCTGTTGATGGTGGCGATCATGCTGGTGGGCATGATCGCCTACAAATTCCTGCCCTTGTCGGCGCTGCCGCAGGTCGACTATCCGACGATCCGCGTGCAGACGCTCTATCCCGGTGCCAGCCCGGAAGTGATGACGTCGTCCATCACGTCTCCGCTCGAGCGGCAGTTCGGCCAGATGCCCGGCCTCAACCAGATGACGTCGACCAGCTCGGCCGGCGCCTCGATCATCACGCTGCAGTTCGACCTGACGCTCGGCCTCGATATCGCCGAACAGCAGGTGCAGGCGGCCATCAATGCCGCCGGCAACCTCTTGCCGGGCGACCTGCCGGCGCCGCCGATCTACGCCAAGGTCAATCCGGCCGATGCGCCCGTGCTGACGCTTGCCGTCACCTCGAAGACCGAGTCGCTCACCAAGGTCCACGACCTCGTCGACACAAGGCTCGCCCAGAAGATCTCCCAGGTCGCCGGTGTCGGCCTGGTCAGTCTCGAAGGTGGCCAGAAACCCGGCGTGCGGATCCGCGCCAATCCCTCGGCGCTGGCGGCCTATGGGCTCAATATCGACGACCTGCGCACCACCATCTCCAACGCCAACGTCAATACGCCCAAGGGCAACTTCGACGGCCCGGCACGAGCCTACACGATCAACGCCAACGATCAGATCACCGATCCAAGCATCTTCCGCGACGTCATCGTCGCCTACCGCAACGGCGCCCCGGTCCGGCTGAAGGACGTCGCCAGCGTCGAAGAGGGCCAGGAAAACAACCGCATCGCCGCCTGGGTGAACGGAACGCCGGCAGTGATCGTGAACGTCCAGCGCCAGCCTGGGGCCAACGTCATCGAAGTGGTCGATCGCATCAAGACACTGCTGCCGCAGCTGCGCGAGTCGCTGCCCGTCGCGCTCGACGTGGCCATCGTCACCGACCGCACGCTCACCATCCGGGCCTCGGTACGCGATGTGCAGATCGAACTCACCTTCGCCGTCGTCCTCGTCGTCGCCGTGATCTTCGCCTTCCTCGGCGACGCGCGCGCCACGGTCATACCCAGCCTGTCGGTGCCGCTGTCGCTGGTCGGCACGCTGGCGGTGATGTACCTCGCGGGCTTCAGCCTCAACAACCTGTCGATCATGGCGCTCACCATCGCGACCGGTTTCGTCGTCGACGACGCCATCGTCATGATCGAGAACATCGCCCGCTACATCGAACGCGGCGACGATCCCAAGACGGCGGCACTCAAGGGCTCGCGGCAGATCGCCTTCACCGTGGTCTCGCTCACGGTGTCGCTGATCGCCGTGCTCATTCCGCTGCTCTTCATGGCCGACGTGGTCGGCCGCCTGTTCAGCGAGTTCGCGGTCACGCTCTCCGTCACCATCCTGATCTCGGCCGTGGTGTCGCTCACCCTGGTGCCGATGATGTGCGCCCATCTCCTGAAGCAGCGCCCGGCCACTCCCATCGCCGCGTCTGCCGCCGCGCCGCCGGATGAGGTCCATGCCGAGGCCCAGGCGTTGGGCGCACGCTGGTTCACCCGACTGATCGACCTCTATGATCGCTGGCTGATCGTGGTGTTTCGCCACCAGACGCTCACGCTCCTGGTCGCGATCGGGACAGTGGTATTGACCGTCGCCCTCTACGTCGTCGTGCCCAAGGGCTTCTTCCCGATCCAGGATAACGGCCTGATCCAGGCCGTCACGGAGGCACCGCAAAGCGTTTCCTTTGCCGCGATGAGCGAGCGTCAGCGGGCGCTCGTGGAGGCCGTCCTGGCCGATCCCGACGTCGAGAGCCTGACGTCGTTCGTCGGCGTCGACGGCACCAACCCGACCCTGAATTCGGGACGGATGCTCATCAACCTCAAGCCGCGCGCTGTTCGAAGCGCCACGGCAAGCGAGATCATCAGGCGCCTGCAGCGCGACACCGCGGCCGTGCGAGGCATCACGATCTACATGCAGCCGGCGCAGGATCTTACGATCGATTCGACGGTGAGCCGCACCCAGTACCAGTTCGTCCTGGAAAGCGCCCGTCCGGAGGATTTCGACGTCTGGGTGCCGCGCCTCATGGAACGGCTGCAGAAGCTGCCTGAGATCGTCGACGTCACCAGCGACCTGCAGAGCAAGGGCCTGTCGATGTTCATCAAGATCGACCGCGATGCGGCGGCGCGTTTCGGCGTCACCACCGCCACGGTCGACAACGTCCTCTACGATGCATTTGGCCAGCGCATCGTGTCGACCGTCTATACCCAGTCCAACCAGTATCGGGTGATCTACGAAGTCGATCCCGCGCTGGCAGGCTCGCTCGACGCGCTTGCCAACCTCTACCTGCCCGGCTCGGCCACCGGAAAGCAGGTACCGTTGTCGGCGATCGCCACCTTCGAGGAGCGCACCGCGCCGCTCAGGCTCGATCGCTTCGGACAGTTTCCCGCCACGACCATCTCATTCAATCTGGCGCCGGGCGCCTCGCTGGGGCATGCGGTCGACGCGATCGTCGCCGCACAAAGCGAGATCGGGATGCCGCGATCGATCACCAGCCATTTCCAGGGCGCGGCGCTTGCCTTCCAGAAATCCCTCAACAGCCAGCTTCTGCTGATCCTGGCCGCCATCGTCACGGTCTACATCGTGCTGGGCGTGCTCTATGAGAGCTACATCCACCCCATCACGATCCTGTCGACCCTGCCGTCGGCCGGTATCGGCGCGCTGCTGGCACTTCTGCTGGGCGGGTCGGACCTCAGCGTCGTTGCCATCATCGGCATCGTGCTGCTGATCGGCATCGTCAAGAAGAACGCCATCATGATGATCGACTTCGCCCTCGATGCCGAACGCCATCAGGGCAAGACGCCGCGCGAGGCCATCCACCAGGCCTGCCTGCTGCGCTTCCGCCCGATCCTGATGACGACGGTCGCGGCGATGGTCGGTGCCCTGCCGCTGATGCTGGGCTCGGGCACGGGGTCGGAACTGCGCCATCCGCTTGGTCTCACCATCGTCGGCGGCCTGATCGTGAGTCAGGTCCTGACGCTTTTCACGACGCCCGTGATCTACCTTGCCTTCGACCGGCTGGGCCGCCGGCTGCGCGGCATGCCGCTCGACACCCCGCGCCATCCTGTCATCGCTCCCGGCGTCGATGTCGCCGAGGGGCGCCTTCCGTGAACCTGTCGGCCCCCTTCATTGCCCGACCCGTCGCCACGACCCTGCTGACGATCGGATTGGCGCTGGCCGGCATGATGGCTTTCACCGGCCTCGCGGTATCGCCGCTGCCCAAGGTGGATTTTCCCACCATCCAGGTCACGGCCATGCTGCCCGGCGCCTCGCCCGAGACGGTTGCCACCAGCGTCACCACGCCGCTCGAGCGGCGGCTGGGTGCGATTGCCGGCATCAGCGAGATCACATCGTCGAGCTCGGTCGGAAATTCACGCATCATCCTGCAGTTCGATCTGTCGCGCAGCATCGACGGCGCGGCGCGGGACGTCCAGGCCGCCATCAATGCCGCGCGCGCCGACATGCCGAGCGATCTGCGCAGCAATCCGCAGTATCGCAAGGTCAACCCCGCCGATGCGCCGGTGGTGGTCCTGGCGCTCACCTCCAACACGCTGGGCCAGGGCCGGCTTTATGACGCTGCGTCCAACGTCCTGCAGCAGAAACTGTCGCAGGTCACCGGTGTCGGCCAGGTGACGCTGGGTGGCAGTTCGCTGCCGGCGGTGCGCGTGGAGGTCAATCCCAGCGCGCTGACGCAATATCGCATCGGGCTCGAAAGCGTGCGCGCGGCGATCGCCGCCGCCAATGCCAACGCTCCGAAGGGTGCCCTGGAAGTCGGCGACAGGCGCTACCAGATCTATGCCAACGACCAGGCCCGGGTGGCCGACGAGTACCGCTCGCTGATCATCGCCTGGCGCAACGGGTCGCCGGTGCGGCTGTCGGAGGTGGCCGAGGTCATCGATTCGACGGAGAACATCCGCAACGAAGGCCAGGCCAACGGCAAGCGCTCGGTCCTGGTCATCGTCTACAAGCAGCCCAACGCCAACATCATCGAGACCGTCGATCAGGTGAAGGCGCTGCTGCCCGAACTCCAGGCGGCGATGCCCAACGACGTCGATCTCACGGTGGTCAGCGACCGCACCACGACGATCCGGGCCTCGCTCCGGGAGGTCGAGCAGGCGCTGATCATCAGCGTGATCCTCGTCGTCCTGGTGACCTTCGCCTTCCTGCGCTCGGCCCGTGCCGGCTTCGTGGCCGCGGTCGCGGTGCCGGTGTCGCTGATCGGCACGTTCGGTGCCATGTATCTGCTGGGCTACAGCCTCAACAACCTGTCGCTGATGGCCATGACCATTGCCGCGGGTTTCGTCGTCGACGACGCCATCATCGTGCTCGAGAACATCTCGCGGCATGTCGAGGCGGGGATGTCGCGGATCGACGCGGCGCTGCAGGGCGCGCGCGAGGTCGGCTTCACCGTCGTTTCCATGAGCCTGTCACTGATCGCGGTGTTCATCCCGATCCTGCTGATGAGCGGCATCGTCGGCCGTCTGTTCCGCGAGTTCGCGGTCACGCTCTCGATCGCCATCCTCATTTCCATGGTGGTGTCACTGACGACGACACCGATGATGTGTGCCTACGTGCTGCGCCGCCACGATGGCCGGACAACGGGCCCGTTCTTTCGCGCCAACGAACGGGCTTTTGCCGCCTTGCAGTCGCTCTACGGGCGCAGCCTCGGGCTGGTGTTGCGCCACCCGCGGCTGACGATGCTGGTCTTTCTCGCCACCGTGCTGCTCAACATCCACCTCTACGTGACGATCCCCAAGGGCTTCTTTCCGCAGCAGGACACCGGCCGCATCGTCGGCGGCATTCGTGCCGACCAGAGCATCTCGTTCCAGGCAATGCGCCGGAAGTTCCGCCAGTTCATGGAGATCATCCGCACCGATCCGGCGATAGAAAGCGTTGCGGGCTTCACCGGTGGTTTTCAGACCAACTCCGGTTTCGTTTTCGCCACCCTGAAGCCGCTCAGCGAGCGCAAGGAATCGGCCGATCAGGTGATCGCCCGTCTTCGCCCGCGTCTCGCCCAGGTACCCGGTGCCATCCTCTTCCTGCAGGCGGTGCAGGACATCAGGGTCGGCGGCCGCCAGGCCAACGCCCAGTATCAGTTCACCCTGCAGGCGGATTCATTGCCCGACCTCTACACATGGGGTCCCAAGCTGGTCGACGCGCTGAAGGCGGATTCGTCGGTCATCGTCGACGTCGACTCCGACCAGCAGCAACGCGGCCTGCAGGTCAATCTCACCATCGACCGCGATGCCGCGGCTCGGCTCGGCGTGTCGACCCGCAGCATCTCCGCCACGCTCTACGACGCTTTTGGCCAACGCCAGGTCTCGACCATCTACAACGCCCTCAATCAATATCATGTCGTGATGGAGGTCTCGCCCGAGTACTGGGCAAGTCCGGAGGGCTTGAAGGATATCTACGTCAGCACCTCGGGTGGCGCGATCAGCGGCGCCCAGGCGACCGGTGCAATCGTTTCGGCGGCGCCGGTGAAACCCGGCACCGTCGACCTGGCCCAGGCGGTCCGCAACCAGCGCACCAACCAGATCGCCGTCAGCGGCCGCGGCTCGGCCTCGACCGGGGCGGCCGTCAGCACCACGCCGGAAACGATGGTGCCGCTTTCTTCGCTCACCCGCTACGAGTTCGGCACCACGCCGATTGCGGTCAATCACCAGAGCCTGTTCGTCGCCAGCACGATCTCGTTCAACCTGGCGCCGGATAAGACGTTGAGCGATGCCATCGCCTACGTGAACGGCGTGATGAGCGAGGTCGGCGTGCCGGCGACCATTCATGGCTCGTTCCAGGGTACGGCGCGGGCATTCCAGCAATCGACGACCAACCAGCTCCTGCTCGTGCTCTCCGCGCTCGTCGCGGTCTACATTGTGCTCGGCGTCCTCTACGAGAGTTACATTCACCCGATCACCATCCTGTCGACCCTGCCATCGGCCGGCATCGGCGCGCTGTTGGCGCTCAGGTTCGCCGGGGTGGAATTCAGCATCATCGCCATGATCGGCGTGTTGCTGCTGATCGGCATCGTGAAGAAGAATGCCATCATGATGATCGACGTTGCGCTCGATCGGGAGCGAAACGACGGGCTCGATCCGCGCATCGCCATCCACGAGGCAGCCCTCCTGCGGTTCCGACCCATCCTGATGACGACCATGGCGGCCATGCTCGGCGCGCTACCGCTGGCACTGGGATTCGGCGAGGGCGCCGAGTTGCGCCGGCCGCTCGGCATCTCGATCATCGGCGGCCTGATCGTCAGCCAGATCCTGACCCTCTATACGACACCGGTGATCTACCTCTATCTCGACCGCTTCCGCCGCCGCGACCGCGACCGTCCCAGCCGCATTGCCCGCGCCATGGGTGGCGCCGGAGCGCCCGCATGAGGCGGATCGCGGCTTTGCTTGGCCTCCTGTCCCTGGCGGGTTGTCTGGTCGGTCCTGACTACCAGCGGCCGCCGCCCGCCAGCCCGCCAACGGCCGAATTCAAGGAAGGGGGAGTCGACTTCCGCCCGGCCATGCCTCGGGACGCGATCGATCGCGGCCCGTGGTGGCAGATCTACGGCGATCCCGCCCTCGACCGGCTGGCCGCCCAGGTCGACATCTCCAACCAGACGCTGAAGGCCTCCGAAGCGGCCTACCGCCAGGCGCGCGCGCTCGTCCGCCAGGACCAGTCGGGCCTTTATCCGTCGATTACCGCCACCGCCAGTGCGCAGCAGACCGGCTCGGGGAACCAGCGCGGCAGCGGCGGCACCACCACCATCATCACCACCAACCAGAGCGGCAACGTCACCAGCGCCACCAGCCAATATTCCGGTGGCGGTGCGCTCAACTGGGAGATCGATGTCTGGGGCAGCATTCGCCGCACGATCGAGAGTGATTCAGCGGCGGCCCAGGCCAGCGCCGGCGATCTCGCGGCAGCGCGCCTGTCGGCGCAGGCCGACGTCGCGATCAACTATTTCTCGCTGCGCATCTCCGACCAGCGTACGCAACTCTACCAGGCGACGGTAGCGGCCTACGCGCGTTCGCTGCAGATCGTGCAGAACCAGGTCGATGCCGGGATCGCCTCGCGCGTCGATCTCACCCAGGCGCAGACCCTCTACCAGCAGGCGCGGTCGCTTCTGGTGGGTGAAGGGATCCAGCGCGCCCAGTTCGAGCACGCGATCGCCGTGCTGGTCGGCAAGACGCCCGCCGAATTCAGCCTGGAGCCCGGGGCGCTGCCGCAGAACGTGCCGACGGTCGATGCCGGCATCCCGTCGGCGCTGCTGGAACGGCGGCCAGACATCGCCTCGGCCGAGCGCCTGATGGCATCGGCCAATGCCCGGATCGGCGTGGCGCAGGCGGCCTACTATCCGAGCATCTCGCTGGGCGGCGCCATCACCTTTCTGAGCGGCGGACTGGGAACGTTGTTTCAGCTCGGCTCATCGGTGTGGTCGCTCGGTCCGCAACTTGCCGCCACACTGATCGACGGCGGCGCGCGCGCCGCCCAGGTCGAGGGTGCGCGGGCGAGCTACGACAACACCGTGGCAACCTACCGCCAGACGGTCCTGACCGCCTTCCAACAGGTCGAGGATGCTCTCGTCCAGCAGCGCCTCCTCGTGCAGCAGGAGCAGGTCCAGCGTGCTGCCGTCGCTGCCGCGCGCGAGGCCGAGCGGCTGTCGCTCAACCAGTACCGGATCGGCACCATCCCCTACACCACCGTGGTGCAGACCCAGACATCGGCGCTACAGGCCGAGCAGACCCTGCTCAACATCCGGCTGAGCCGACTGGTCGCCAGTGCCAACCTCGTGAAGGCGCTGGGCGGCGGCTGGCGCGACAGCGACCTGCCGCCGCCGACACCGATCGGTGGCCTGACCAAGCGTTAAGGCACTTCCCGCCCAAACCGCCGTATACTCGCGCCATGGCGGAACCAGTGATCCGCAAGATCATCCATGTCGACATGGATGCCTTCTATGCGTCCGTGGAGCAGCGCGACGATGCCGTGCTGCGCGGTCGTCCCGTGGCGGTGGGCGGGCGCGAACGCGGCGTGGTGATGGCGGCAAGCTATGAGGCGCGCGCGTTCGGCGTGCGCTCGGCCATGCCTTCGGCGACGGCCAAGCGGATGTGCGCCGAGCTGGTGTTCGTGAAGCCGCGCTTCGACGTCTACAAGGACGTGTCGCGCCAGATCCGGGCCATCTTTCTCGAGTACACGCCGCTTGTCGAACCGCTGTCGCTCGACGAGGCCTATCTCGACGTCACGATCAACCTCAAGAACATGCCGCTGGCCTCGGAAATCGCCCGCGAGATCCGCGCCAGGATCCTCGACCAAACAGGCCTCACCGCCTCGGCCGGCATTTCCTACAACAAGTTCCTGGCCAAGCTGGCGTCGGACTACCGCAAGCCCAACGGACAGTACGTCATTCCGCCGGAGAAAGGCCCGGCCTTCGTCGAAAGCCTTGCCGTGGGGAAATTCCACGGCGTCGGTCCGGCAACGGAGGCCAAGATGAAGCGACTCGGCATTCACACCGGCGCCGACCTCAAGGCGCAGACGCTCGAATTCCTGCAGGAGTATTTCGGCAAGTCCGGGCCTTACTACCATGCCATTGCCCGCGGCCAGGACGGGCGGCAGGTCGTCCCCAACCGGCCGCGCAAGTCGGTCGGTTCGGAGACGACCTTCATGCAGGACCTCGATCGCCCGGCGGAGATCGAGGCCGGCATCGCTTCGGTCCTCGAGGATGTCTGGAGCTACTGCGAGAAGAACGGCATTGCCGGGCGGACGGTGACGGTGAAGATCAAGTACGCCGATTTCCAGATCGTGACCCGCAGCCGGACCCTGCTCGAACCGCCCGCCGACAAAGCCGCCCTGGAGCGCGTCAGCATCGACCTGGTACGGTCCATCTTTCCCCTGGAGAAGAAGGTACGGCTGCTCGGCGTGTCGCTGCACAATCTCTATCGGCGGGACGAGACCACGCCGCCGCCACCGCAACTCACGCTGGGCTTGCTCTAGCCTCCCTAGATGGCGATCTCGGCCACCATCTTCTTCAGCATCGCGGCATCTGGATAGACGCCAAAGCCGGCCTGCACGTTGTCCTTCATATGCTCGGGCTTGCCAGTGCCAGGAATGACACCGGTGACGGCCGGGTTCGCCAGCACGAACTTGAGCAGAAGCTGCGCCCAGCTTGCGCAGCCGATCTCGCCGGCCCAGTCCGGCAGCTTGCGGCTCAGTAGCTTGCGCAGCAGTCCGCCGCCGCCGAACGGCTGGTTCACCAGAACCGCAATGCCGCGCTCGGCCGCGAGCGGCAGCAGGCGGCGCTCGACGGCGCGATCGTCGAGCGCATAGTTGAGCTGCACGAAATCCCACTTTTCTGCGCGCAGCACCGCCTCGAGCTCGTCGTGGGCGCTTTGCGTGTAGTGCGTGACGCCCATCAGGCGGATGCGGCCCTCGGCCTTCCAGGCGCGCAGGGTCGGCAGGTGGGCTCGCCAATCGAGAAGATTGTGGATCTGCATCAGGTCGATGTGGTCCGTCTTGAGCAGCCGCATCGATTGGCGCATCTGGGCGATGCCGTTGTCGTGGCCCGAGGTCCAGACCTTGGTGGCGATGAAGGCTTTGCTACGTGTCCCAGCCGCGGTCAGCAGGTCGCCGACCACCGCCTCGGCCGAGCCGTACATCGGGGACGTGTCGATCACCGAGCCGCCCGCCTCGAACAGGATACGCAGCACCTCGGCCAATGGTGCGCGATCCTCCGGCTTGGCGCCGACGTCGAAGGTCCGCCAGGTACCGCAGCCGACGACGGGCAGCATCTCACCGTTCGACGGGATCTTGCGTTGATGCATGCGTACTCCCGGCATTGTTTGCGCAACGCTCCTCCCGGCGGCCAGCACGACGGCGCCGGTGAGGCCAAGAAAGGCGGAGCGCGTCAGGGCCATGGGTTACCCCAGTGAAATCCGGAAAGTCTGTCCGACGGGACGAACAGCGGCCGGACGACCATTCAGGGTCACCCGCGGCGCCTCGGCAAGTCCCGAGATCGTGAACGTCTTCGCCATGTCGGCGCCGTCCTGGCCGGGCTTCGGCGCGTGGGAGATATCGACTTCCCGTGCCCAGGGCCGGACCTCGACACGCAGCAGGCCGACCTTGCCGTCGGCCTGAAGGGTGATGCCGTCGCGTGTCTTGAGTGCCCAGCTCTGCGGATCGGGGAGCGGATTGTAGGCGATCGCGGCACCACGCCCGGGTCCGATGAGGGGATCGGCGATCAGATAGGCCTTGCGCCCCGGTTCGGTCACGAGCACCGCGCCGTTCTTCTCGAGGCGGCCGGTCGTTCCCTGCTGGGCGATGCCCGAGTCGCGGTCGAGGCCGGCCGGCAAATAGGGCCATCGCCCGTTCAGACGACGCCACGGGATGGCATTTCCCTGGGCACCGGGATCGATCGGGAAGTGCGCCGTCACCCGTTGGCCGAAGTCGGTGGTGAAGCCCGCCTCCATGAGATCGGGCCCGCTGCGATAGGTGACTTCGAGCAGGTGCTTGTCCTCGTGCCACGCCGCCGTCAGCCGATTGGCCTGGATATGCCGGGCGAAGGCCTCGAAGCTGCCGTGCTGGGCATCGTCGCCCATCTCGAGGACGAAACCGCCGTGGGTGCGGGTGGCAAGAGTCCTGAAGTCGAGACTGCTTGCCGGTTCGGGACGATCGCGCTTGAAATTGAACAGTGAGATGGTGAGGGCGGGCGCCACCGCCGCGCCATTGGGTTCGGCCTTGCCGGCGATCCCGGGAGCGATTTCGATCTCGACGTCGCGTCCGAGATCCGTCGCCGGCAGCGGCAGGATGGCGAGATAGCTGACCCCGTCGCGAACCAGGATCGATTGGCCCGCCTTGGCGCGGTGCGGGAAGGCTTCGACCTTGCGGCCGTCGACAAAGAGCTCCCAATCGCGCGGGTCCGCCAGATTCCACAGGCCGATGACGGTCGCCAGGCGCGAGAGGCCACCAGTGCCAACGGCCTCGAGGAACCGGTTGCGATTGCCAAGTGGCTTGGCGAAGACGATGACACGGTTGCGGCTCTGGAAGGTGAGCAGAAGGCCGGCCATGGCAGCCGCGCCGCCGCTGGTCGTCGTAAGGTCCGGCGCGTTGGCGACATAACGGGCGGTGAGCATGCCGCGATCCTCGGCGCGTATGGCCGTCTTGGGTGCACGCACCCACTGGCCCAGCAGGTCGATCGTGCCGCTGTGAATGTCCTGACTCGCGAGTCCGTGCCAGCGGCCGAGATACGTGCGACGCCACAGCGGCGGCTTGAAATTGCCGCGGATCGTGTTCGCCGCGGTTTCCTCGAACGGCAACGGCTTGTCGTCGATCACGCCCGACATCCAGGCCGGCGCCCAGGGTTGGTGCAGGCTCTGCATGGCCACGCGACCCGGTGGAAAGTCGTAACCCCAGGCCGGCATGCCGTGCACCGTCTCGGCCGGCATCTTATCGAGATGGTTCACCACGCCGGCTTTCGAGACGGTGTGCAGTGCTCCGTAGATTCCATCCTGTTCGACCAGCGCGCCGCTCAGCCGGGCGCGGCCCGAGGGGGCCACGAAGCGGCGCAGCGCCGGGTGATAGACGCTCACCAGCATCTCCAGCGTGCGGTCGACCAGGATGCGGCCCATCAGGCGGTCGATCGGTTCCGGCGCGAAGTCGGCGAACATTTTCTGGCCGCTCAGCGTGATCGACAGATAGTAGGGGTCGAGCATCTCCTGAGTACTGCCGTCGAGGAAGCCCCAGTAGCGCAGCGGCAGAAATTCCAGGCCGTGGCGGCCGTCGGCCATCGGGTTGGCCGCGTCGATGATGGCGCCGCCCAGCAGGGCGCCCATCGCCGCCGTGTGGTTGAAGTTCTGGGTGCTGACGGCGAAATTGTAGCCACCGCGGAAGAACGATGCCCGCCCGCGCCAGTCGAGGTTGCGCTTGAAATAGTCGATGGCATCGCGGCTCTGCGGATGAACGAAGGCGCTCGTCGGCAGGTCGGGCTGCAGCCAGGCCTGCCAATAGGCCTTCATGTGATCTTGCACAGGCGCCGGCAGCAGGTCGCGGAAGAGGTGCCAGACCAGCAGCTCGTCCTGGATCTCCCAGCCCTGCCAGTAGCGCGGCGGGGTCGCCAGGATCTCGCGCAACCGTGTTTGATAGTTCTTGTAGCCCTGCTCGCCCTCGACCTCCGTCCAGGGGCTCACCTTGTCGCCGCCCACGCGTTGCAGTTCGCGGATGCGGGTGACCTGCCAGGCATCGCGACCTTCCAGGCCTGCATCGATCGCACGCCGTGCCAGCCCCGCGATATCGGCTGGAGCAGGCAAGACCGCCGTCGGGCGCGAGCCATCGCCGGTCCGCAGCAATGTAGCGCGATCCAGGCGTGACGGCAGGGTGATCACGACCACGCCGCTGATCCGCCGGCAGGCGAGAACCAGTCGTGGCGCCGTGAAGCGCAATCCGTGGCCGCCCGTCGGCATCGCCCATTCGTAGGCGTTGCCTTGCTCGCGGTAGCGCGAGTCGTAGGTCTCGACCTTTCGCAGCAGGAAGCCGCATTGCTCCAGCATGAGCAGGCGGGCGCCGGCGTCCTTCGCCAGGATGTCGGTCGCCAACAGCGGGGTGATGTCGATACGTGCCTCGCGCGACCGGAACGACAGCTCCTGCGGGGCCAGGAGATCGCCATGGCGGTCACGGTCGGGATCGCCGGCGCCGTAGCGTGCCCAGAAGCGGCGGCCGTTGACGCGGGCATTGAAGGTCGGCCCGTTGATCGGATCGGCGATCCAGGGTTGGCGGAGCGGCCAAGCTTGGATGTGCCAGGTCGGCGGATCCTCCGTCCATAGCTTGCGCCCCAGGCCTTCGCGACAGAGGTAGCCCTCCGGCACGATCTCGTAGCCGTCGTAGGTGAATGCGAGTTCAGCCTTGGCGAGAACGCGTCCCTGGCTGAGCGCAGCGGCAAAGGCATCGGCGGCGCCGGGGAAGCGCAGCAGTATCGAGCGATGAACCGCGTCGACCGTGCGGCCGCCCACGAACGCTTTGTCCCAGTGCCGGCCGTCAATGGTCGCGGTCTCGCTGTCGGTGATCTCGACCAGCTCGATGTCGCGGCGGCTTTGCGCCGAGGTGCGGGATGCCGCGAGCGACGTGACGAGTGTCGCCCCCGCCGCTCGCAGGAATTCGCCTCGTGTCGGAAATCTTAACATCGGTGTCACATTGTTCCGTGACGGAGCGGTCAATACCAGTGCTGAAAGAATCTTCCGCCATATTGATGCCGCATGCGCAGTCTCTGCTGCGGGTCGACGAAGATTCGACAGGCACGACCATTGCGGATCGCTGGAATGGAACCATCTCAGGAAAGACCAGGGAGAACGCCATGTCCGAACCTTTCGTCGTTGAGGTCTGGGGCGAGCCCGCCGGCATCGTCCTCAAGGAGGGCAATGCCTTTCGCTTCCATGCGGTCGCCCGCCCGTTCTTCGAACTGGACGGGGCGCAGTTCATGACGCCCGGCCATGCCAGGCTGGCCGCGGCGCGCCTGCAGCCCCCGCCGACGGTCGAGGGGACGGCAACGCCATAGCTTGACCGCGGCCGTGTCAGTGTATTCCCTCGGGGCCGGAGGGAATTCCGATGGCCAGCTCGAAAAGAAAGAAACCTGCTGAACTGCGCAGTGCGCGTTGGTTTGCGCCCGATGACCTGCGTGCCTTTGGTCACCGTTCGCGCGCCATGCAAATGGGGTACGCACCGGAGGAATGGGCGGGCAAGCCGGTCATTGCCATCCTGAACACATGGTCGGATGCCCAGCCCTGCCACATGCACTTCAAGAGCCGGGTCGACGACGTGAAGCGCGGCATCCTGCAGGCCGGCGGCTTTCCGATGGAGCTGCCGGCGCTGTCGCTGTCGGAGAGCTTCCTCAAGCCGACCACGATGCTCTACCGCAACCTGCTGGCGATGGACGCCGAGGAGCTTCTGCGCGGCCATCCCGTGGATGGCGTCGTGCTGATGGGGGGCTGCGACAAGACCACGCCGGCGCTGCTGCTGGGCGCCATCAGCGCCGGCCTGCCGGCGATCTACCTGCCGGCCGGCCCGATGCTGCGCGGCAACTGGAAGGGCAAGGTGCTGGGCTCGGGCTCCGACGCCTGGAAATACTGGGACGAGCGCCGCGCCGGCAAGATCTCCGATTCCGACTGGGTCGACGTCGAAGCCGGTATCGCCCGCAGCTACGGCACCTGCATGACCATGGGCACGGCCGCCACCATGATGGCGATGGCCGAGACGCTGGGCATGACCTTGCCCGGTGCGTCGTCCATCCCGGCGGCCGACGCCAACCACATCCGCATGAGCGCCGAGACGGGCCGCCGCATTGTCGAGATGGTGTGGGAGGATCTCACGCCCAAGAAGATCATGACCAAGGAAGCGTTCCTGAACGCCATCACGGTCGCGATGGCCGTGGGCTGCTCGACCAACGCCATCATCCATCTGATCGCGATCGCGCGGCGTGCTGGCCAGGCCATCGGGCTCGACGATTTCGAGCGCGCCAGCCGCACGGTGCCGGTGATCGCCAACATCCGGCCTTCTGGTGACAAGTATCTGATGGAGGACTTCTTTTATGCCGGCGGCCTGCCCGGCCTGATGGAGCAGATCCGCGGCCAGCTTCATCTCAAGGCCATGACCGTGACCGGCAAGACCTTAGGCGAGAACATCAAGGGCGCGGAGATCTATAACGACGACGTCATCCGCACCGTGAAGAACGCGATCTACGCCGAGGGCGCGCTGGCGGTGCTGAAAGGCAACCTGGCGCCCGACGGCTGCGTGATCAAACCGTCTGCTTGTGCGCCCAAGTTCCTGAAGCACACCGGGCCGGCGCTGGTGTTCGACGACTATCCGTCGATGAAGAAAGCGATCGACCGCGACGATCTCGACGTGACGGAAGACACGGTGCTGATCCTGCGCAATGCCGGCCCGCAGGGCGGGCCCGGCATGCCGGAATGGGGCATGCTGCCGATCCCCGGGAAGCTGGTGAAACAGGGCGTGCGCGACATGGTGCGGCTCTCCGACAGCCGCATGAGCGGCACCAGCTACGGCGCCTGTATCCTGCACGTCTCGCCCGAAAGCTACATCGGCGGGCCGCTGGCACTGGTCCGGACCGGTGACATGATCTCGCTCGATGTCGACAAGCGCACCATCAACATGAACGTCTCGGACAAGGAGCTGGCAAAGCGCCGCGCCGCCTGGAAGAAGCCCGAGCCTCGCTACGAGCGCGGCTATGGCTGGATGTTCACCAAGCACATCAAGCAGGCCAACGAAGGCTGCGACTTCGATTTCCTCGAGACGAGTTTCGGCAAGCCGGTAGCCGAACCGTCGATCTATTGAGGAAAGCACCATGGCCTTGAAGACCGAGACCCGCGACAAGCTCGCGACCACCAGCACCGCCACCGTTGCCACCGCGCTGTTCAAGCGCGGCTTCCGCAATCAGTTCATCCAGGACGTCCATCCGCTGTCACCCGTCCAGCCCGTGCTGGTGGGTGAGGCCTTTACGCTCCGCTACATGCCGGCGCGCGAGGATCTGAACCAGCTCGCGGTGTTCCGCGACCGCGGCCATCCGCAGCGCAAGGCGATCGAGGATTGTCCGCCGGGCGCCGTCATGGTGATGGACAGCCGCAAGGATGCGCGTGCCGCCTCGGCGGGCTCCATCCTGGTGACGCGCCTGATGAAGCGTGGCGTCGCCGGTGTGGTGACCGACGGCGGTTTCCGCGACTCCGCCGAGATCGCCCGGCTGGGCTTCCCGGCCTATCACCACCGCCCCAGCGCGCCGACCAACCTCACGCTCCACCAGGCGATCGACATCAATGTGCCGATCGGCTGCGGCGACGCGCCGGTCTTTCCCGGCGACGTGATCCTGGGCGACAGCGACGGCGTCATCGTCATCCCCGCCAACATCGCCGACGAGATCGCCGAGGAGGCCTACGAGATGACGGCTTTCGAGGATTTTGTCACTGAGCAGGTGACCGGCGGCATGGGGATCTACGGCCTCTACCCGGCAACCAACGAGCAGACCATGGTCGATTTCGCGGCCTGGCGGAAAATCAAAGGGCGTTAGAGGGGAAACAGGATGATCAAGCGTAAGCAGCGTATCCCGATGCGCGACCTCGCGACCATGGCCGCGGAGGATCGCGAGACCGTCGAGAAGAACGCCATGAACGGCCAGATCTTCAACATCTTCAAGGTGCTGGCCCACCACCCCAAGCTGGTGAAGCGCTGGACGCCGTTCGCCGGGCACGTGCTCGGCAAGCAGACCCTGCCATTCCGCGACCGCGAGCTGCTGATTCTGCGCATCGGCTGGCTGAACCAGGCCGAATACGAATTCGCCCAGCACGAGCTGATTGCCAAGAAGGGCGGCATCACCGACGCGGATGTCGAGAACATCAAGAAAGGGCCGAAGGGCACCTGGAGTGAACACGAGGCGGCGCTGATGCAGGCGGTCGACGACCTCCACGAGAATTCCGTCGTCTCCGACGCCACCTGGGCAGTGCTGGCGAAGAAATACTCGACCGAGCAGCTCATGGACGTGGTCTTCACCATCGGCCAGTACAATCTCGTGTCATGGGCGCTCAACAGCTTCGGCGTGCCCCTCGACGATTTTTTGCCGGGTGCAAAGAAATAGCAGCGCGCAGATCAGACATCAGAATTGCCGCGGGCGAGGAGTTCGACAAGGTTGTGCAGGGAGACGGGCTTTTCGACCACGGTGCAGGGCGGCAGGTTCGGGTGCTTCTTGCGTTCGTCGGCCACACGCCGCGGATCGGTGTCGCCGGACATCAGGACCCACGGCAAGTTTGGCCGCCGCGATCCGAAGTCGACGTAAAGATGGACGCCATCGCCATCGCTCAGATTGACGTCGCAAATCACGGCGTCGAGTGGTGCGTCCGTCGACAGCATGAGGCCGAGAGTGCGCCGTGCCTCGGCCATCGATCCGAGTGCGGTCACGTCGTGACGTTTGCGCACCAGATAGTCGCGGATCTCGACGCGCAGGTCGTCGTCGTCTTCGATGAGGAGAAGCTGCAAGCGCGTCCTCCCGGCAACCGCTTCACGGGGTTCCCCGATGCTGGCTGGCAATCGAGGCCCGAAGTGGTCGCCGGTCAAGGGGCTCGCCGGTCAGAACCTGTCATCGCGGTTGCCGCGGGTCGTCCGCCCAGGTCAGCCGAACGACAGGCCGAGCCATTTTTGGGGTGCCGTCGCCGGCAGGCCGGTCCGGGCGGCGGCGCGGACCATCCGGCGCACAGAGCTTAAGAGCTGACTGGGCTGCACCGGCTTGCTCACGAAGGAATAAAGCCCGACCTTGCGCAAGGTCGGCTCGGGCAGTCCGTCGATGCGGCCGGACATCATGAGCAACGCCGTCCCGGGAGAGAGCCGTCGGATCCGCTCGGCGACCGTAACGCCATCCAGATCGGGAAGGTTGTAGTCGAGCAGGGCAACCTGCGGCCTCATCTCGGCCACGCAATGGAGCGCTTCAGAGCCAGTATAGAGGATCTGGACGGTCAGCCCCGCCCGGGAAAAGTAGTACGCGATTTCCTCGGCCTGGGTCGGATCGTCCTCGACGATGAGAACGTCGCAGATTGCTTCGGGACGGGCGTCCTCGTCGCGGGTCATGGGGCAGTGACGCGGGGCGAATTCATGGACGCACTATGTCATCTCAATGTGCGCGGTCACGCCCGATCGCATCCGGAACGGAGTACCGGATATCTCCAGAATGGAACAACCGGGCGACCCGGATCGGTTCAGGCTCCGGAGCGACCGAGATGGGACTCGAAAAAACTCTCGACCGCCTGGAGGCCGGGTGTCGTCAGGCGGATGATGGTGCGCCGCCGGTCGGCAGCATCCTCGACACGAACGATCAGGCCGTGGCTTTGCAGCGCTTCCATGCGCCGGAGCGCCGTTGTCAGGGGAACGCCCGAGGCGGCGCCGAGGCTGGTGACCGTGACCTCTGCGCCGACCAGCTTGGCGTCATAGAGGTCGAGCAGCATTTCCCAGCAGGGATCCGAGAACAGGTCGGAGGGAAAATACTGGTCGCGCGTCCGCCGGACGGTCCGCAGGTCAGCGAGTGCTGCCCGCTTGCGCGTGACGAGATCGAGGTCCTTGCCGGGCGTTCTCTCAGCCGTCATTGCCGGCGTTCCATTGGAGTCGGCGCGCGATTCCGCCGCCGGGTCCGGCTGGCGGCGCACCCGGCGGGTTAGCTGGGCGGACTTGACCGCGCGCACCAACTTCGACGGATCGATGGGCTTGGTCAGCATATCGCGCGCGCCAAGGCGGATGGCCGCGACGGCGTCGTCGAAGCCGGCATGGCCGCTCACGAAAATGACCTCGGGTCGCTCGCGGTCGTTGAACTGGCGCAATCGCTCGACGAACTCCATGCCGTCCATCTCGGGCATCCGGAGGTCGGTGACGACCACCCCTGGCTTGAAACCGTCGGCCAGCAGCTTGAGTGCGGCCCAGCCATCGGCGGCGGCCTTGCAGGTCAAACCCGCCTTGGACAGATACTCGACCAATTCCTCGATGGTGTCGGTATCGTCGTCCACCACCAGAACGTCGATGGTATTGGTTTTGTCCAGGCTGTTGCGCGGCACGTTCATGGGCACCTGCTTCGCCGCCATTCGGAATGGCTCCAGAATGGATGCGTTTGTGAGCGCATTTCTCCTGCAAATTGCACGTTCTGCGGTACATTCCGCAAGGGCGATCGGGCGGCAATGGCGGTTTGGGACGGGGCGGGAGGCTGCCACGGTGGATGCGACTGGGCGTGCAAGCGGAATGCTGACGGGGAATCCTCGAGGGCAGGTCGAGGCCGCGACCCGGCGTGGCGGGCGCGACCGCACGATCGTGCTGGCCGTCCTCCATGTCCTGCTGGTCTGGGCCGTGGCGGCGGTCGTGATCTGGCAGAACCATCGCAATGCCGTCGACGACTGGAAGAGGACATCGGAGAACGCAAGCCTCACGGTCGCAGCCTATCTGAAGCAGACCTTGGGCGCCGCCGACCTGGTGCTGAAGAGCCTCCAGGATTGGATCGCGGAGGAAAACATCACCTCCGAGCCGCAGTTCCGTGCGGTCATGCAGGAACACCGGTTCATCGAGGAAATACGCGAGCGCATGGTCGGGCTTCCGCAAATCGGCATCGCCGGCATCATCGCGCGCACCGGGGAACTTCTGAACAACACCCATACCTACCCGGCGCCGTCGGTCGATCTGTCCGATCGGGAAGTCTACCGGGGGCCGATGGCGCCGGACGCCCCGGCCCTGGTCATCACGGCGCCCGCGCCCGGCCGGACGACCGGCCGCTGGACATTCTATCTCGTGCGCAAGGTGACCGCCAAGTCGGGTGAAATGCTGGGCCTCGTCACCGTCGGACTGGACGTCGATTTCCTCACCGGATTCTTCCGCAGCATTTCGATCGGTGACTCGAGGCTGTCGCTGTTCCGCGACGATGGAACGTTGCTCGCCACCAGCGTGGCGCGAGAAAACCTCCTGGGGAATCGCTACGAGAATGGCCTGGCACGGCGTCTCATCGCGGCCGGCGGGTCTGGCAAGGCCGTATTCACGAACGCGCCGACCTGGTTCGATCCGGCGACGCCGGCCCGCCACATCGTGGTGCCGCGGCAGATCGACGGTTATCCGGTCTATGTTTCCCTGGCGATCGGCGAAAGTGTATTTCTCACCCGCTGGCGCGAGTCGAGTTACATCATCGTGGCCTTGGCCCTGGCTCTCACCGGCGTGACGTTCTTCGCGGCCCTGCGGATCCTGCGGTTGATCGACCAGTCCGCGGCGGCGAGCCGTGCCGAGCAGGAGCGTCACTTGCTGGCGGCCATCGTCGATACGCCCTCCGCGCTCACCGCGGTCCTCGACCGCAACGGCGATGTCGTGCATGCCAACACGCGGTTTCGCGAGGTGTTCGGCGCCGACGCCGACATCCACGAGGCGCTGCGCGGCCCGGACCTGCGCGGCGCCGAGCGGCTTCGCGCCTTCTTCGCCGGCGACGACGGGCTTGCCGAGATCGATCTCGAGTTCGTGCGGCCCGGTCACCAGACCCGGATGCTGCATTTCTCCTTGTCGCGTCGGGCGCTACCCGATTCGGGCGACTGCGTCATCATGGTCGGCCATGACGAGACAGTTCGCCGCCAGGCGCAGCATGCGATCGAGCTGTCGTCCCGGATGGTGACCTTGGGCGAGGCCATGACCGGCATCGCCCACGAATTCAGCCAACCCCTGAACGTGATCCGCATGGCAGCGCAGAACGCGCTGACGGAGATCGAGCCCGACGCGGCCGACCAAGAAGGCGACGCCCGCCTCGATCCCCTGTCGGAGGCCGAGTTCCGCAGCTTCGTCGCCGGCAAGCTGCATCGCGTCATCCTGCAGGTCGACCGGGCGGCGGATATTCTGTCGCGTATGCGCATGTTCAGCCGTGAGGCTCGCCAAGGCCCGCAGCAGTTCGATATCCGAGACGCCTGCCGCGGTGCTCTTGACCTGGCGGCGACGCGGCTCCGCCGGGCGGGAGTCACGGTTCGCCGGGACCTCGGCGACAAGCCGCTGATGGTTGTCGGGCACCAGACCGGGATCGAGCAGGGCATCCTCAACCTGCTGCTGAACGCGGCCGAGGCGCTCCAGGACACGGCACAGGCCGACAAGCGTGTCGAGATCGTCGTCGGCCGCGACGCCGACGGCGGCGTTGAGATCCTGATCGGCGACAACGGGCCGGGTGTGCCGGCGGCGATCAGGGACCGCATCTTCGAGCCGTTCTTCACGACCAAGCCGTCCGGCCAGGGTACCGGCCTCGGCCTCGCCAGCACCTTCGGCATCGTGCGCGATACCGGCGGCACGCTGACCCTGGTCGGCGACGGGCCGGGCGCGACCTTTCGAATCGGCCTGCCGGCCGCGCCGCAGGGCGCGCCCGCAGTGTCGGCCTAGGGTGCGGCGATGACCATCGGCATCCTGTTCGTCTGCACCGGCAACACGTGTCGCTCGCCCATGGCGGTCGGCACACTCCGCAGTGTCGTGCGCCGGGCGGGGATCGCGCATCTCTTCGAGATCGGCTCGGCCGGCACCGGCAGCCGCCATGTCGGCCAACCGCCCAGCCTTCCCGCGATCGAGGCTGCCGCCCGCCGCGGCTACGATATCTCCGACCAGCGTTCGCGCCGGCTCGCGGCTGCCGACATCGAGCACTTCGCCTATCCGCTGGCGATGGATCGCACGCACCTTGTCGCCATGCGCAGCCTGGCGCCGAGCGGATTCGCCGATCGGCCGCAGATGTTCCTGAGGTTCACCCCCGCGCTCGGCATCCGCGACATCGTCGATCCCTACGGCGGCACCGTCGACGACTACGAGCGTGCCCTCGACCTCATCGAGGCCGGCTGCGTCGGCCTGCTCGCCCACCTGCGCGCCACGCTGGAAGGCACGGCGCCATAACCGACCTCGACCTTTGGAGGACGGGATTAGGGCGGGCAGCTTAGATCGCCTGCCCGTATGGAGCGGCGAGCGACCTTGAGATACATCTTCTCGTGACGTTCAACCAGATCAGAAAGCCATTGCATGCCCGTGACGTGGTCGATTTCCCCCGAGGACAGATTTGTGCTGATCACCCTCGAAGGCGAGGTCCAGGCGCAGGATATCCGGCAATTCATATCGGTTATGGTCTCTGACGGCCTCGAGACTTATCGCAAGCTGTTCGATGCGAGATATGTGGTGCCGGGTAGCCTTGGCTTCCGCGACCTCAAAGCCTTCTCCGCGACGGTCGTTGGCCTTGCCAAGGATGTGCCCATGGGGGCTGTCGCCTTCGTCGTCGGGTCGGACGTGGAGCGCGAGATGGCCGAAGTGTACGGCAAAGCCGACGTTGGCCGGGCGCTTGCCATCTTCAGCGACCTGGCGGAGGCGCGGCAATGGCTGGACAGTCGGGCCTGAGCCGAATCAGAACTCCAGCAGGTTGTCGCGGAAGTGCTTGTGGGCATAGGCCTTGCGAGTGAGCCCGCGGCGCTGCAGCTCCGGCACCAGGCCGTCGCACACTTCCATGACGTAGCGCCGGTCGAAGTAGCTGTTGAAGATGAGAAAGCCGTCTCCGCCCACCTCTTCCATGAGGTCCTGCATGATCCCCGCGACGTGGTCGGCGGTGCCGGTGAAATCGATACCGTCTTTGCTGGCGTAGCTCTGCACGATCGAGCGCGGCGTCTTGCCGATCCATTTGGCGAGCGCGGATTGATGGCCGTTGGTCGTGAGAGTGTCCGGTAGGGGCTCGTCTAGCGCGAACTTCGAGAAGTCGATGCCGGTCAACCGCGACATGCTCGAGAGCTGCATGTCCATGTGCTCCTCGGCCGCCAGCCGTTCCAGCCGCTTGCGTTCGAGCGCCGCTTCCATTGTGGTGTCGATGATCGGATGGGCGAGGAACAGCACTTTTATGTCATCGGGATTGCGCCCGATCACGACGGCCCTCTTCCGTACGTCGTTGCGATAGGCCTTCATGCTGGCGGCGCTGCCACCGCCCTCGGTAATGATGGTGTCAGCCCAGCGTGAGGCGAACTGCTGGCCGCGCGGCGAGCCGCCGGCCTGGCAGATCGGCACGCGGCCCTGCGGCGAGCGCGGCGCATTGAGTGGCCCGCGGCATTTGAAATACTTGCCCTCGTGATTGACGGGATGGACCTTGCTGCCGTCGGCGAACATCGGCCCATCGCGATCGAGCACCACGGCATCGGGCTCCCAGGCTTCCCAGAGCCTGGTCACCAGGTCGGCGAACTCGTCGGCCACGTCGTAGCGCTCGTCGTGCGGACGGTGCTTGTCGTGGCCGTAGTTTTGCGCCGCACCGTCGTTGCTGCCGGTGACGCAATTCCAGCCGATCCTTCCCTCGGTCACGTGATCGAGCGTGTTGACCAGGCGCGCCAGCAGGTAGGGCGGATACTCGGAGACGGACAGGGTCGGCACCAGGCCGAGATGTTTCGTTGCCTGCGCGAGGTAAGGCACCAGCACGGCGGGATCGAGCTTGGGCGCACTGGCGCCGTACTTCAGGTAGATGTCGTGCGAGCCCTGGTAGGTGTAGGGCACGTTCGAGGAATCCTCGATGATCACGTAGTCCATGCACGCCCGTTCCATGCCCTTGGCAAGGTCGACGAAGATGTCGGGCATCATCCAGCGCGAAACGTCGGCGCCGGGCCAGTCGCCGCGCCAGCCCTTGGGGCCATAGCCCTGCGACAGGAACCAGGCGAGATGGAATTGTCGCTTTGCCATTGTCTCGAACCCCGTGTCTCGAACCCCGTCGACCCGTCAGAACTCGAGAAGATGGTCGCGGAAATGTTTGTGCGCATAGGCCTTTCGCGTGAGGCCGCGGCGCTGCAGCTCCGGCACCAGCCCGTCGCACACTTCCATGATGTAGCGCCGGTCGAAATAGGCGTTGAACAGCAGGAAGCCGTCGCCGCCCACCTCCTGCATGATGTCCTGCATCAGGCCGGCCACATGGTCTGAGGTGCCGACCAGGTCGACACCCTGGCGGCTGTTGGAACCCTCGGCCAGCGAGCGCGGCGTCTTGCCGATCCATTTGGCGAGCGAGGACTGATGGCCGTTGGTGCTGAGTTCGGGTAACGGCTCATCGAGCGGAAACTTCGAGAAATCGATGTTGGTGAGGCGCGACATGCCCGAGAGCTGCAGGTCGAGATGCCTACCCGACTCCTCCTGCTGCAGGCGCCTTCGGTCGCGGGCCGCCTCCATCGTGGTGTCGACGATCGGGTAGGCCAGGAACAGCACCTTGATCGTGTCCGGATCGCGCCCGTGCGCCACCGCCCGTCGGCGCACATCCTCGCGGAAAGTCTTCATGCCTTCGACGGTGACGGCGTTGGTGATGATGGTGTCGGCCCACTTGGAGGCAAAGTCCTGGCCGCGCGGTGAGCCGCCGGCCTGGCAGATCGGCACGCGGCCCTGCGGCGAACGTGGTGCGTTAAGCGGCCCGCGCACCTTGAAGTATTTTCCCTCGTGGTTGATCGGATGGACCTTGGAGCCATCCGCGAACATCGGCGTCTCGCGGTCCAGCACCACGGCGTCCGGCTCCCACGCCTCCCACAGGCGCGTCACGACATCGGCAAACTCATCGGCGACGTCGTAGCGCTCATCATGCGGCCTTTGCCCCACATGCCCGTAGTTCTCGGCAGCCCCGTCGTTGCTGCCGGTGACGCAGTTCCAGCCGATCCTTCCCTCGGTCACGTGATCGAGCGTGTTGACCAGCCGGGCCATCAGGTAGGGCGGGTATTCGCTGGTCGAAAGCGTCGGCACCAGGCCGAGACGGCTCGTCGCCTGGGCCAGATACGAAACAAGCACTGCGGGATCGAGCTTGGGTGTGCTGGCCGCGTACTTGAGATAGACGTCGTGTGATCCCTTGTAGGTGTAGGGCACCATCGAGGAGTCCTCGATGATCATGTAGTCCATGCACGCCCGCTCCATGCCCCTGGCGAGGTCGATGAAAATGTCGGGCATCATCCAGCGCCCAAGGTCGCTGCCCGGCCATTGCGAGCGCCAGCTCTTGGGGCCGTAGCCTTGCGACAGGAACCAGGCGAGGTGGAACGGTTTTGTCATGTCTCGTTGCTTGCAAAAGCTCTGCCAGTCGCCGGCACTTTAGACCTTTTGGCCTAGTCTGCGGTGGCGACAGCCTAGGGTATCGGGCCGAATGGTCACGATCCAGGTCGGCAGCTATCAGGGCTGCCATGACCCTCACCAATCTCCTGTCCGACTTCTTCACCATCAACGTCGACACCGCCGACGCGCTGCCCAGCCGCTACAACTACGTCCTGGTGCTGATCTCATACCTGGTGGCATCGCTGGCCAGCTACACGTTCCTGCAGTTCGCCGGCCGCATCGTCGAATTGCGCCATTCCGTTGCGCGATTTGCCTGGCTGGCGGCCGGCGCCGTCATGATGGGCGTCGGCACCTGGGCGATGCACTTCGTCGGTATGCTGGCCTATGTCCTGCCAATTCCCGTCGCCTACGATGTCGTGCCCACGGCGCTCTCGGTGGTGCCGGCCATTCTGGCGGCGGCGATCGCGCTTCATGTCGTGGCGCGGCCCCGGGTGAGTTCGCGCCGCCTCCTGATCGGCGGCACGCTGATGGGCGCCGGCATCGGGTTCATGCACTATGGCGGCATGGCGGCGATGAACGTCAATGCGCTCGTGCGCTACGATCCCGCGCTCTTCGCCACCTCGATCGTCGCCGCCGTGGTGCTGTCGATCCTGGCGCTGCAAGTCCGCTTCTGGGTGAGTCGGGCTCACGTCATGGAATCGCTCGCGCGCGCACCCTCCGGAGCCCCGCCTTCCCTGCGGGCGACGGGAGGCCAGGAAATCGTCGGCGCGCTGATCCTGGGCTTCGCGGTGACCGCCATGCACTACATCGCGATGTCGTCGACTTTCTGCTTCGCCCATCCGGGCAGCGCCCCTCATTTCTTTGATGTCAGCATCTTCGCAGGCGTCACCACCGTCATTGCCAGCCTCGTCCTGTTGATGGCGATCGCCGCCGTCGGCTTCGACCGTCGCATGAAGGTCGAGATCGCCATGCGCGAGCAGGCCGACGCCAGCGTCGCCGCCGAGATGGAACGCTTCAGCTCGGTGTTCCAGGCCGCCGGCGCCGGCATTCTCATGCTCGACCGCGAGGCGCGCGTGGTCCTGGCCAATCAGTACGTGCTCGACAGCCTGGGCAAGACCAAGGCCGAGGTCGTTGGGCGGGCCTACGCCGACGTCAAGGTGGGCGGCCTCGATGCCGCCGTGATCGCCGGCTGGCAGGCCGCCACCGGCACGGAACGCCTGAAGCCCGTCGAATTCGAAATCAGGAGTGCCGATGCCGATGGCAACAAACGCATCCATCACATCACCGCAAATCCGACCCAGGACGAAGCCGGCCGCCTGCGCTACATCGTCCTGATCAGCGTCGACGATACCGAGCGTCGCATGGGTGAGATCCGCCTGTTCGATTCGGCAAGGCTCGCCAATCTCGGCGAGATGGCGACCGGCATGGCGCACGAGATCAACCAGCCCCTCGCCGTGATCCGCATGGCGACCGACACCTTGCTCGAGGAGCTCGACAGCCCGGACGCCAAAGACGATCCCGCCTCGCTGTTCGACTTCATGAAGACGAAGCTCGATCGCATCGCCAAGCAGACCGAGCGCGCCTCGACCCTGGTCGACGGCCTGCGCGCCGTGGCGCGCAAGCCTGCCAACGATCCGCTGCCGTTCGATATCGTCGAGGCGGCCCGCGTCGGCGGCGATCTGCTGCACGAGCAGCTCAGGGTGGCCCGTGTCGACTTCACCCTCGACCTGCCGCCTCCTGGCCTGTTGGTCGAGGGTGAGGCGAGCCGGCTGCAGCAGGTCATCATCAATCTGGTGCTGAACGCTCGCGATGCGCTGCTGGAGAAATCCGCGCAAGCCCCGGCCGGCGTCCTGGGACACATCGTGCTCGGTGTTGCGGCGCTGCCGGCGGGCGGCGCGGTGCTCACCGTCGAGGACGACGGGCCGGGCATTCCTGCCCACGTCCTGCAGCGGCTGTTCGAGCCCTTCTTCACCACCAAGCCCACCGGCAAGGGCACCGGCCTGGGGCTGTCGATCAGCTACGATATCGTGAAGCGCATGGGCGGCGACATCATCGCCGGCAACCGGCCCGAGGGTGGGGCTCGCTTCCAGGTGACCTTCCCGCCCGTCGAAGCCTCGTCGGAGCTTTTGAGCGCGGCCTGACCGGATTATGTCGCCAGCACCCGCTCGACCGGGTTGAGGGGCAGGTTGAGGTCGGTGGCCACCGCCTCGAAGGTGATGGCGCCGCCATGGACGTTGAGACCGCGCCGCAGATAGACGTCGTCCTGCAGCGCCTTGCGCCAGCCCTTGTCGGCCAGCGCCAGCACGAACGGCAGGGTCGCGTTGTTCAGCGCAAAAGTCGAAGTGCGCGCCACCGCGCCCGGCATGTTGGTCACGCAGTAATGGACGATACCTTCGTCGAGGTAGGTCGGCACCGCATGGGTGGTGGGCCGGCTCGTCTCGAAGCAACCGCCCTGGTCGATGGCGATGTCGACGATGACCGAGCCAGGCTTCATGCGCCGCACCATGTCGCGGCTCACCAGCTTCGGTGCCGCGGCGCCCGGCACCAGCACCGCGCCAATCACCAGATCGGCCTCGACCACCTCGTTCTCGATATTCTCGACCGTCGAGAACAGCGTGTGGAGCTGCGAGCCGAACTGCAGGTCGAGCTCGTAGAGCCGGTGCAGCGATTTGTCGATCACGGTGACATAGGCCTCCATGCCCATCGCCATGCGGGCGGCATTGGTGCCGGAAACGCCGCCGCCGATGATCACGACCTTCGCGGCCTTCACGCCGGGCACGCCGCCCAGCAGCACGCCCTTGCCGCCCTGTTCCTTCTCGAGGCAATGAGCGCCCACCTGAACCGACATGCGGCCGGCGACCTCGCTCATCGGCGCCAGCAGCGGCAGGCCGCCGCGCGCGTCGGTCACCGTCTCGTAGGCAATGCAGGTCGCGCCGGAGCGCAGCAGCCCCTCGGTCTGCCCCTTGTCGGCGGCGAGATGAAGATAGGTGAACAGCACCTGGCCGGAGCGCAACATTGCGATCTCCGCCGGCTGCGGCTCCTTCACCTTCACGATCATGTCGGCGTTTGCGAAGACTTCCGCGGCGTTGCCGGCCACCGTGGCGCCGGCTTTGATGTAGTCGCCATCGTCGATGCCGATGCCCACGCCGGCGTTCTTCTCGACCACGATCTGGTGGCCGTGAAGGAGGAGTTCCCGCACGCTGCCCGGCACCAGGCCCACGCGGTACTCGTGGGTCTTCACTTCCTTCGGAACGCCGATACGCATGTTGCCCTTTCCTGCGCGGTCCTCGCGCTGAGGGGGACGTAGCTAGCACTCCGGCGATTTGCCGTGAAGCCGCAGGTCGGCTGTGCTCGTGTCGATGCCCTTGCCACGTTGATCTGGCGCTGGTCTCCTGTCGGGTCCTGAAGAGAAGGAAGCCTTGCGCCATGCCGAGCGACTCCGCCTTTGACTACATCGTTGTCGGTGCAGGCTCGGCAGGCGCGGTGGTCGCTTCGAGGCTGACGGAGAACGGCGCCCACCGCGTGCTGCTGCTGGAGGCGGGGACGGAAGGCTCGAACTTCTTCTGGTCGCGCGTGCCCGTCGGCGTCGCCAAGATGATCGACGATCCGGCCGTCAACTGGTGCTATTCGTCGGAGCCGGACGAGGGCTCGGGTGGCCGGCGCATCGACGTCCCGCGCGGCAGGATGCTGGGCGGCTCGAGCTCGATCAACGGCATGGTCTATATCCGCGGCCAGGCGCAGGACTACGATCACTGGGCACAGCTCGGCAACCGCGGCTGGAGCTACCAGGACGTACTGCCGGTCTTCAAGCGCATGGAACGCTACGACGGCGGCTCGGACGAATTTCGCGGCCGCAACGGTTTGCTCCGTGTCACGGACACGCCGCGCCACAAGGTGCCGCTCCTCGAAAAAATGATCGCGGCAGCAGAAAAAATAGGCCTGCCCTTCAATCCCGACCTGAATGGCGAGACGCAGGAAGGCATCGGCATGTCGCAGGTGACGATCGCCAAAGGTCGCCGCCAGAGCACCGCCTTCTGCTATCTCGACCCGGCCGTGGGCCGGCCGAACCTCACGATCGACCGCGGCGCGACGGCCGAGGCGCTGATCCTGGACGGCAAGCGCTGCGTCGGCGTGCGCTATTCCGTAGGCGGCGTGAAGCGCGAGGCGAGGGCGGCGCGCGAAGTCATCGTCTCGGGCGGGTCGATCAACTCGCCCAAGCTCCTGGAACTCTCCGGCATCGGCCAGGCCGACCTGTTGCGGAGCAGGGGCATCACACCCGTGCATGAACTGCGCGGCGTCGGCGAGAACCTGCGCGACCACTACTCACCGCGCGTGAAATTCGCCATCAAGGAGAAGAATCTCACCTTCAACGACAACGCCCGCGGCTGGCGGTTGGCGCGCGAGGCGCTGAAGTACGCGCTGTTCCGCGAAGGCTTCCTCGCCTCGACATCGGTGCCGATCCGCCTCTACTTCCGCACCCGGGTCGGGCTCGAGACGCCCGATGCGACGGTCTCGATCGCACCCTTCCTCTACGAGATGGTGGGCCATGAGCGCCGTGTCTCGAAGAAGCGGGGCATCACCATGAACGTGAATGTGCTGCGCTCCGAAAGCACCGGGTCGATTCACATAAAATCCTCGGACCCGGCCGAGCCGCCGGCGATCCGGTTCAATTTCCTCTCGACCGAACACGATCGCGCCGGCGTGCTGGCCGCCATCCGCAAGGGCCGCGAGCTGATGGCGACCTCGCCGCTGAAAGAGGTCACGGGCGAGGAGATCGCGCCGGGCGCACATCTCCAGAAGGACGACGAGCTGCTCGACTGGGTGCGGAAGAACGCCGAAACCACCTATCACCCGATCGGCACCTGCCGGATGGGCGCCGATGCCCTGGCCGTGGTCGATTCCGAGCTCAGGGTCCACGGCCTGAAAGGCCTGCGCGTCGCCGACGCTTCGATCATGCCGACCTTGACCAGCGGCAACACCAATGCCCCCACCATCATGATCGGCGAGAAGTGCGCCGAGATGGTGCTGGCGGCGGCAACGGCGCAAAGGAGTGCCGCGTGAAATTCGGCGTCACCGTCGTGCCGCGCGTCTCGGACTGGAAACTGTTCGTCGACCTCGAGACGATGGGCTACGACGCGGCCTGGGCGGCCGATTCGCAGATGCTCTATTCCGACGCCTATGCCGTGCTGGCGCTGGCGGCGGCAAACACCTCGCGCATCCGGCTCGGCACCGGCGTGTCGGTGGCGGGGGTGCGGTTGGCGCCGGTCACCGCGCATTCGATCGCCACCATCAACAAGCTGGCGCCGGGCCGGGCGTTCCTCGGCATCGGCACCGGCCACACCGCGATGCGCGTCATGGGCAAGGACCCGATGAAGGCCGCCGCTTTCCGCGAGTATCTGCGTGTCCTGCGCGCCCTGCTGCACGGCGAGGAGGTCGACTACGAACTCGCGGGCGAGCGCAGTGGCATCCGCTTCCTGCATCCCGACGACGGCTTCATCGACGTGGCTCATCCGGTGCCGATTTATGTCGCGGCCGATGGTCCGCTGGCGCTGAAGACCGCCGGCGCCTACGGCGACGGGCGGGTGTGTTCGCACAACCAGACCAGGGCGCGGCTGCAGAAAAGCCTGGAGGTGATGCGCGAGGGCGCGTCGGCGGTCGGCCGCACCCTGCCCGACGACTTCCACACCGCCGCTTTGAGCTACGCCTGCGTGCTAAGGCCCGGCGAGAGCATGACTTCCGACCGTGTCATCGACGAGGTCGGCCCGATGGCCGCCGCGTCGCTGCACTACTGGTGGGAGCTCTACCAGAAGGACGGCGACACCAGCACGGTGGCCGGCCGCTGCCGCGGCCTGTGGGACGAGTATCTCGCCTTCACCGAGAAGATGGAGACGCCGCTCGACCGGCGCTACCAGCAGGTCCACCTCGGCCATTGCGCCTTCCTGCCGCTGGAGGAGCGTCGCTTCATCACCGAGGATCTGATCCGCGCCACCGGCGGGCTGGTCGGCACGCCTGACGAGATCATCGCCATGCTGCGCGAGCGCGAGGCGATGGGCCTGAATGAGATCACGCTGCTGCCGGCGATGGCCGCGGCGCGCCGCAACCTCGAAGATTTCGCGAAGATGGTGATCGCGCGCTATTGAGACCAGTGTTGAGTTTTGAGGAAAGGGCGACGCGTACGGACAAAAAGTAAAAATCAAAGGGAGGGCTCCATGCTGAAGATCATCGTGGCGGCGCTGGCGGCGGTCCTGTTCTTGCCGCAGCTCGCAGAGGCGCAGGCCTGGCCGTCGAAGCCGATCCGGTTCGTCATTCCATTCGGCGCGGGCTCGGCCACCGACGCCCTCTCGCGGATCGCCGGCCAGGAGCTCGAGCAGACGCTGGGCCAACCCGTCATCATCGTGCCCAAGCCGGGCGCCGACGGGGCGCTGGCCGCCGGCGAGGTCAAGCGCGCGGCCCCTGACGGCTACACTTTCATGTTCGGCACCAACAGCCCGCTCGCCGTCGTGCCGAATGCGCTGAAAGAGCCGCCCTACAACGTCCTCGCCGATTTCACGCCGGTCACCTATCTCGGCGACAACACCTTCTTCATCGTCGTCCATCCCTCGGTGCCGGCGAAGACGGTCGCCGAGCTCGTGGCCTTCGCCAGGGCGAGCCCGACGCCGCTCAACTATGCCACCGGCAACACCTATGCCCTGGTCTCGACGTCGATCTTCGCCGCCAACAACCGCATCAAGCTGGAAGCGGTCCGCTACAAGTCGGAGCCCGATGCCATGACCGACCTGTTGTCGGGCCGGGTCCAGCTCATGAACGGCACCGCGACCTCCACGATGCCGCACATCAAGGCCGGCAAGCTCCGCGCGCTCTCGACCTCGTTCGCCCAGCGCAGCCCGCTGCTGCCCGAGTTGCCCTCGCTGGTCGAGGCGGGCCAGCCCCCGTTCCCGATCGGCCCGTGGTTCGGCCTGGTCGGCCCCGCCGGCCTGCCGCCCGAGATCGTGACCGCCATGAACAAGGCGATGGTGGCAGCACTTGCCAAGCCCTCGGTGGTGGCGGCAATGCAACGCCACGGCTTCATCCCGCAATCGTCCACGCCCGAGGCGCTGGCCGTCTACATGAAGGACCAGCTCGCGATCTGGAAAACCGCCCTGAAAGCCGCCGGCATCGAGCCGCAATAAGGTCGTCAGGGTTTCACGCGCAGGAACCGACCGAGGGTGTGCGTGAAGTCCGCCGGGGTGACGAGGACGTCATAGCCTTTCGACTCGAGCTCCAGCTTTCGCTCGAGCGCCAGGGACTTGGAGGGATATACCTCGGCGATGCGCCGTCCCTGGCCGGGGTGGACGGCCCACACTGAAAAATGGCTCGTTGCTTTCGAAGCTTCTTCGGAAATTCTTGGCAGTGGTTGCACGCGACGCTCCGGGAAATACGCTGCTCGCGTCCTCAACGTCGTCGCCGGATGCCGGTTCCGGAAGGACGTGTGTCGTCACGTGTCGGACACAGCCCGGGGAGCGTTTGCTGCGGGACGGCGTTACATCCCCATGCCCAAGACGGCCTGGACCACCTTCGTCGCCCGTCACCCCGGCGGCCACCTCGTCGCCGCGACCGTGCCGATCGAGGCAGACAAGGACATCGGCACCCGGCATCTCAAGGACCTGCACGCCCGGCTCTCCAGGCTGGTCACCCGCCTGGCGCCCGTCGGCGACTATGCCATCGCCATCGTGCGCGATGCCGGGCCACCGGAAATCCACGTCGCCTTCGTGGAGCGAAGCGATGCCGATCGGCTGGCGGCCACGGTCAAAGCCCGGCCAACCGGACGCTATCCTGAGTGGGGCAGCCGCAAGCTTTTCGTCCTGGACGAGCCGACCGGCGCCGCGATTGCGGCCAGCCTGGCCACAGACGGTGAACTTGACGAGCGGTGAGCCCTGAAGCGCGGCGGCCTATTCCTGCTCGACGGAGTTGATCGGCGCCTCGCCGAAAACGGTCGAGAAATCCAGGGCCTCGGCCCTGAGCGGCCCCTCGCTCACTGCGCCGGCGGCCGCGATCAAGGCCTCGCCCTTCGGGGTGCGCACGGGCAGTCGGGACAGGGGACTTGCCTCGATGAGCCCGAGACGCCGCAAACGGATTTCCATTGCCGCCGGCGGTCGCCGCGCGCCCAGGCTGCCGTCGATGGCCAGCAGGGCGGCGAACTCTTCGGCGCTCAGCGGGCCGGTGTTCGGGCGCGCAGGGTCCGGCGCCTGGGCTGCCGGAGTGGCGGAGGTCGTCTTCATCGCGGCCAAAACGGCGGGCATTGCGGGACGTTGCCGGGCATCGTCGACTTTTTTGAGGGTATGAGGGTGATATGCATTTGTCGTCGAGCCCCTCGATGAATGCTGTCGCTATGTGCATCGGGCCTGATGTTTTCAGCGGTGAACCTCTCCTCCCGCACAGCTACTCTAGATTGTGTTCTGATACCGATGCAACCGGATTCAACGCTTGGCGACTAGGGGGCGGCTTCCGCCCCATCCAGGGCGCGGCGGACGATCGCCGCCAGGTCGCGCTTGGCGAACGGCTTGTTGAGCAGCAGGACGCCGGCATCGACCCGTCCGTCGCGGATGATCGCGTTCTCGGTGTGGCCCGACATGAACACGACCTTCGTCCCCGGCCACCGGCGCCCCGACTCGTCCGCCAGCGCCTTTCCGTTCATCGCCCCGGGCATGATGACGTCGGTCAGCAGCAGATCGTAGGGCTGTGAGGCGGTCTCCAGCTTGGCCAATGCCGCGCCGCCATCGGGGGCTTCCGAGACGTCGTAGCCCAGGCTCTGCAGTTGGGCGACGACGCCTTCCCGAACATCGTCGTTGTCCTCGGCGACCAGGATCCGTTCGCGTCCCCCCGGCATCGGTGCCCGCCGCGGGGTGGCCTCCACGGCTTGCCGTTCGACGGTGGCGCGCGGCAGGAAGAGTTTGACCGTCGTGCCGCCACCCGGCTCGCTGTAGATGCTGAGATGGCCCTTCGACTGCTTGATGAAGCCATAGACCATGCTGAGGCCGAGGCCGGTTCCCTTGCCGACCTCCTTGGTGGTGAAGAACGGCTCGACCGCGCGGGCCACCACGTCTGCGGCCATGCCGGCGCCATTGTCGGTGACGGCCAGCATCACATAGTCGCCGGCGGCCGCATCGGGGTGTTGCGCCACGTAGCTCGCGTCGAGTGATCGGTTGGCCGTCTCGATCAGGAGGCGGCCGCCGTCCGGCATGGCGTCGCGGGCGTTGACGGCGAGATTGACCAGCGCCGTTTCGAGCTGGGCGCCGTCGATCTCGGCGTTCCACAGGTCGCGGGCGAGGACGGATTCGATGTCGATCCCGGTACCCAGCGTGCGCCCCAACAGCCGGCCGGTGGCGGCGACCAGCTCGTTCACGTCGGTGCGCTGCGGCCGCAACGTCTGCTTGCGCGAATAGGCCAGCAGCTGGCTTGTCAGGTCGGCCGCGCGCCGGGTCGCGGCGGCGATACCGCTGACCCGCTTGCGCAGTGGCGGGTCGAGGCCTTCGTCCTCATCGAGGGCTTCGACGTTGGCCAGGATGATCGTGAGGATGTTGTTGAAATCGTGCGCCACGCCGCCCGTCAGCTGGCCGATCGCTTCCATCCGCTGCGACCGTCGCAGTTGTTCCTCCGTGCGGTCATGATCGGTCATGTCGCGGCCGATGAAATAGTAGTGGCGGTCGCGTTCCGACCACACGCCCGACCACAGCAGCGACACCAGGTGCCCGTCCTTGTGGTAGTAGCGGCACCTGAAGCGGTGGCCGCCGCGACCCTGTCGCACCGACCGCATCGCGCCGCGCACCGTTTCGATGTCTTCGGGATGGATGAACTCGTTGGCGCCGCGGCCCAGCATCTCCTCCGGCAGGTAACCCAGCACCGCTGTCGTGCTGGGGCTCACCCGTACGAACTTGCCGTAGCTGTCGTTGACGTGGATGAGGTCCTGCGAGGTCTCGATCAGGTGCTCGGTCTGGCGCTCCGCCTGCCGCCGCGCGGTGTTGTCGATGATCAGGGTAAGCCGCGCCCTCTCGCCGTTGAAATCGATGTTGCGGCCAAAGGCTTCGACGTCGAGGATCCGTCCGTTCTTGCAACGGTGCTGCCACTCGACGGTGTGGGACCTGTCGATCCGCTCCGGCGCCAGCCAATACATCAGTTTCTCGACACCCCCGGGCGGCTGGATGTCTTTCAGGGTCATCGCCAGGAATTCTTCCTGCGTAAAACCGTACTTCGCCAGCGCGGCATCGTTGACCTCGAGGAACCGCAGGGTCTCGAGGCTGTAGACCCATTGCGGCAGCGGCAGCTTGCGGAAGCGATGGCGGAAGTTGTCCTCGCTCAGCGCCAGCTGGGCCTCGCGATTACGCGCCTCGGTCACGTCGGTATAGGTCATCACCCCGCCGCCCGCCGGCAGCGGGTTGTAGGTGATCGACACGATCTGTCCGTCCTTGCGCCGGCGTTCGGTGACGTAGCGCTGGCCCGTCGTGATCCGGTACAGCCGGCTGGCGATGGCGGCCTCCTTGTCCTCGTAGGCGTATTCGCCGCGCTCGGCGAGATCGCGGACGAACTGCTCGTAGGACAGCCCGCGCAGGTCCCGGTCGGTCATCTGGAACCATTCGGCCAGTCGGCGATTGCAGGCCACGATCCTGAGCCCGCCGTCCAGCAGCACGACACCCTGCTCGATGTTCTCCAGGATCGACTCCAGGTTCTTCTGCTGGCGGCGCAGCTCGGTGAGGTCATGCCCGACCCCGACATAGCCCTGGAACGACCCGTCCGCGGCGAACCGGGGCGCGCCGCTCATCTTGATCGGCCGCACCGTGCCACTGGCGTCGGTGAGCGTGACCTCGAAATCGCGATAGGGCCGGTGGTGGGCGAGATCGTCGAGATGGGTCCGCCAGACCGGATCGTCGTAGTCGGCGGGGACGACCTCGGTGCAGAGCTTGCCCACGGCGATCGACGGCGGCAGGCCGAAGATCTCGACGAAACGCTCCGACAGGAAGGTGAACCTGAGCTCGGCGTCCATCTCCCACCACCAGTCGGAGGCGATGCCAGCCAGCAGGGAGGACTTGTCGTCGGTCACGGAGCTCCTTGGGCTGCTGTCGCACGCACTCGCGGTGGTTTCCGTCCGTCGTCCGCCATCCTAGCCGACGGAGGCGGGAACGTCATTTCAGCCCTTGGCAGCTGGCGGGGGAGCGAGCTTTCATTCGAGTTGCCGCCAGTCGTACTGTACATGGTGGCGCAGCCTCGATGTACACTGCGGCAAGCCGCTTGGGCCCATTGAGAAACGCCGGCACGATGCACTTGAGGCTGAGCGGTGATGGAGGAGGTGCTAAGCTCTGCATGACGACCGCTCCGTTCCGCGTTGCTCTGCTGGTTGCTTTCATGCTGCCTGGTGCGGCCGTGGCACAGGGCAGCGGGGATGCGGCCCACATCAATGGTCGTTTGAGCGAGCTGCAGCGAACGCTGGCGGCCCTTTCCACCCAGCTCGAGCAGCTCAAGGCCCAGAACCAGCAGCTTCAGCAGCGGCTGGAGAAGATGCAGACCAGCTTCGGCCAGCGAATCGAGCGCCTGGAGAAGGCGCCCGCCCCCAAGCCTGCTTCCAAGCCTGTTCCGCGCTCCGGCAAGCCAAAGCAGTAGAGCACGTCCCGGGCAAGCCAAGTCGGCTGTTGGGTCGGATGTCGGTCGCGCTTGAGGAGCACCATGGGCGTTGGCTACTCTACGCGGCCAGTTCCCAGGCAGGTGAGGACCACCGAGGTATCATGGCAAAGCATCGGATCTATACGATGAGCTTCGCGAGCGTCTATCCCCTCTACGTCGCCAAGGCGGAGAAGAAAGGGCGCCGGAAATCCGAAGTCGATGAAATCATCCGCTGGTTGACGGGATATGGCCCCAAAGAGCTGGGCGCCCAACTGAAAAAGCAGACAGACTTCGAAACCTTCTTTGCAGAAGCGCCTCGGCTCAACCCATCGCGCGTCTTGATCAAGGGCACGATTTGCGGTGTCCGGGTGGAAGACATCAAGGAGCCGACCATGCAGGAAATCCGCTATCTGGATAAACTGATCGACGAGCTGGCAAAGGGCAGAGTGATAGAGAAGATTTTGCGAAAGTAGAGAGTCTGACGACAGGAGCCGGAAATGCAGACCTACAAGAAGACCCCGGAGGCCGTGGCGAAGCTCTCGCCGGAGCAGTTTCGCATTACGCAGGAAAGCGGCACCGAACGCCCTGGCACCGGCGCGCTCCTGAACAACAAGGAGCCGGGCATCTATGTCGACATCGTGTCGGGCGAGCCGCTGTTCGCCTCGTCCGACAAGTATGAATCGGGATGCGGCTGGCCCAGTTTCACCAAGCCGATCGAGCCCGCCAATGTCGCCGAGCTGAAGGACGGCTCGCTCGGCATGATGCGCATCGAGGTGCGGTCCAAACACGGCGACAGCCATCTCGGGCACGTCTTCGACGATGGCCCGCGCGATCGCGGCGGGCTGCGCTACTGCATCAATTCGGCCTCGCTGCGCTTCGTTCACCGCGACGCCATGGCGGCGGCGGGCTATGGTGCCTACATCGACCAGGTGGAGGACGTGAAATGAGCGAAGAGCGCGCAGTTCTGGCCGGCGGTTGTTTCTGGGGCATGCAGGATTTGATCCGCCGCCAACCCGGGGTTCTGTCGACACGGGTCGGCTATACCGGCGGCCACGTGGCCAACGCGACCTACCGCAACCACGACGGCCATGCCGAGGCCATCGAAATCATTTTCGATCCGGCGAAGACGAGCTATCGCAAGATGCTGGAGTTCTTCTTCCAGATCCACGATCCCTCGACGATGAACCGCCAGGGCAACGACCGCGGCACCAGCTATCGCTCGGCCATCTTCTACACCACCGACGAGCAGCGCCGCGTGGCCGAAGACACGATCGCCGATGTCGACGCGTCGGGCCTGTGGCCCGGCAAGGCCGTGACCGAAGTCACGCCCGCATCAGACTTCTGGGAAGCCGAGCCGGAGCACCAGGACTATCTGGAGCGCATTCCCAACGGCTACACCTGCCACTTCGTCCGGCCCGGCTGGAAGCTCCCGGTCCGCACAAAGGCGGCCGAGTAGGCCTGAACGGCGACACGCCGCGCAACTCTGGGAGATTCAAACCCTGCCGACTTGAATGCCAGCACTTTGCTGGCATCTGGCGCTTCGTTGCCACTATCCCTAGGGTCGAAAAATAGATTTGCAGGTTCAGCAGGAAAATGCTAGGAAAACAGATAGCATCGCGGAACGTCTGTCCGCATCCCAGCCCGCCCGGCCCCTGAAGCCCGGCGGGCTTTTTCATGCCCGAAACCCGGCGTCTTTTGTGCCCCGACCGGCCCTGCGGCTCGAGAAGCATGAGTTCCACGTAGTGCCTCCCCCCAACAGACGGGGAGGAAAGCGACACCACAAGCCGGCGGGGCAACCCGCCGGTTTTCTTTTGCCTGAAAGGCGACAATCAAATGGGAAGAATCCTGATCCCGGGCCAGCTCTTCGGTAACGAAGAGACAGAGCCCGCGGCGGAGCCGTGGCCAGTCGACGAACACACGATCCGCGTCGACGAGATGTTCGCGCGCCAACTCGACAACGAGTTTTCGGCCGGGGTGCGGGGGCTGCTGCACCATCCCGAGACCGGGGTCGCAGCCCAGAGCGGCGAGGCAGCGCTAGAAGCCATCGCTGGCGCCCTGCCGGCGCTCAATGACCTGAAGGAGCGTACGCTGTCCCAGGCCATCGGCCCGCGTCAGCGCAGCATCCTGGAACCGCTGATCGAGACGCGGCTCGACTGGGCCGCCGGCACGCTGGGCCAGTTGGCGCAACGCGCCACGGTCGAGGTCGATGATGCCAGCGTCGCCGACCGCATCGCTGGCTTGAATCAGGACGCGGCGGCGGCGTGGCACGACCCGGCCTATCTGCGGAAGCTCGGCCGGACCGCGGTCGAGGAACTGCGGTATCAGGGCGAGCGTCGCGGCTGGGATCCCGCCGAAACCGACACGCGCGTTCGTAGTGGTCTCTCGGACCTCTACGCCGGGGCGGTCGAAGCCGCGATCGGTCAGGACGATCTCGACGGTGCGGCTGGTCTCTATGACCACGCCCGCCCGGTCATCGATCCCGAGCGTCAGGCTGCGATCGACCGCCGCTTCGTGCAGGCCCGCGAGGCCACGGTCTACCGCGACGTCGATCGCGACATGGCGGGCATCCCGATCGAGCCGGCGGGACCGCCGGGCGCCGACGTCTTCGCGGAGCGTGCCGCCGAACTGACACCCGAGGATGCGAGCGACGAGGTGCGCGCCGGCATCGCCGAGGTCGCCGCCTTCGCCCAACGCCGCGCCCAACGGCAGTGGCAGAAGCGGCAGGTCGAGGCCGGCATCGCCGCGCTGGACTGGCTCGAAAAGAACCCCGGCCGGTCGTTTCTGGCGATACCGCCGGACATCCGCGACTGGCTCGCCCCGGACCAGTGGCAGGGCCTCGAAACTCTCTTCATCGAGGGCCGCCTCAGGACCGACGGCGACCTCTTCGAGCG
>Ga0207952_1000158_pt1 | contig 68887 bp, 75 predicted proteins | sample SubbioR12Aug_8Ca_FD_184831 | JGI IMG/M metagenome (GOLD analysis project Ga0207952, IMG submission 184831) | Serpentinite rock and fluid subsurface biosphere microbial communities from McLaughlin Reserve, California, USA - CR12Aug_8Ca (SPAdes) | ecosystem: Environmental > Terrestrial > Deep...
ACCTTTGCTGTGCACGTACATTTGGTCTTTGTTACAAAGTACCGAAGGAAGGTATTCACCGAATCTGTCATGAGAGAGTTGAAGCTCATTTTTTCGAGTGTATGCAGAGACTTTGGAGCCATGCTTAGAGACTGTCTCTGATTTAAGCTTCAGTCGATTTTTAGGTTCTTTTGAGCCGATTTTCGACTTTTTTTCGGGGGGTCATATCAACTCTCGTATATGACCCCCCGAAAAAAAGTCGAAAATCGGCCAAAATAATCCAAAAACTCGACGAAGCCTTAATTCAGAGACAGTCTCTTATGGAATTTGATGAGCGAACACGATCATGTGCATTTGCTTGTGAATTATCCTCCTAAAATTTCCATTTCAAAGCTTGTCAATTCATTGAAAGGAGTATCATCTAGGCTGCTTAGAAACAAGGGGTACCCATCCATTCAACAAGCGCTCTGGGGCAACAATTTATGGTCCCCGAGCTATTTCGCAGGATCGTGTGGAGGAGCTCCACTTTCTATCATCCGTCAGTATATAGAAAATCAGAAATCCCCTACGGAGCAAGGCTAATACGAAACCCCGAAGTGCGATTCATCTCGGCCCTGAAGGGCCGAGTTTTCTCGTGTCCATTTGATAAAATATTCTTGCATGCAAATGTTCTATCGTGTTCACTCAGGATAAGAGGGTGTCTGGATATATACCAAGACACCCTCTAAGACGAGGAGTATTCATGCAGGGCAAACGCCACAAGTTTTCGAGTTTTTCTCTTTTTATTTCGTTAGTCGCAGCGATTGGCGGCATTTTGTTTGGATACAACACGAGTGTGATCGCCGGAGCGCTTGTCTTCATCGCAAAAGAATTTTCCCTGACGACGTTTCAACAAGAGCTTGTGGTGAGTACCGTGTTGCTCGGGTGCATGGCGGGAGCGTTTGCTGGCGGGATTCTCGCCGATCAGATTGGGAGAAAAAAGACCCTCATCCTCAACGTCTTGGTCTTCTTTTTTGGGATTTGGATTTTGACTCAGGCGAATGGGTTTCACATGCTGCTAGCAGGGCGATTTGTAACGGGTCTTGCGATCGGGGTTGCCTCGTTGGCTGTGCCTCTGTACATCGCTGAGGTCTCGCCAAGCGAAAGCCGGGGAGCCTATGTTTCGCTCAACCAGCTCTTGGTGACGCTGGGGATTTTGGGAGCTTATATCGTCTCCTATCATTACGCTGACATGTCGGCTTGGCGCAAGATGTTTGAATTTGCATTTATTCCGTTGGCGCTGCAGGTAGTGGGGCTATTTTTTATCCCTGAGACGCCAGCTTGGCTTGTGAGCAAGGGAAGATGGAATTTGGCGGAAAAGGTCCTCCACCGGCTCAAGGTGGCTCATCCCCGGCAGCGGCTCACCGAGCTGCATAAAGAAGAAGATCAACCCACCCGCAAATCGTGGCGTGAGCTGCTCAATCCTTCCGTGCGCAAGCCTTTTTTAGTGGGGATTGGGGTGAGCGTATTCCAGCAGATTACGGGGATCAATACGGTGATTTACTATGCACCGCAGATTTTCCAAAGCACAGGCTACCAGACAGCAGAATCTGCCATCTTTGCCACAATGCTGGTGGGTGTGGTCAACGTCCTCTTTACGCTGATTTCCCTGTGGCTGATCGATAAAGTAGGTCGAAGAGCCCTTTTGATGGCAGGGCTGATCGGGATGGGCGCAGCTCTTGGAGTCATGGGCTTTTCCTTTCTCTCCACCGGAATTAGCGATACGCATGCTGCGATTGGCGGGCTGATGATTTACGTCGCCTTTTTTGCCATTAGCTTAGGACCTGTGGCGTGGCTAATCATTTCAGAGATCTATCCTTTGGGCATTCGCGGACGAGCGATGAGCATAGCCACATTTGCCAACTGGATTTGCAACTACATTGTTTCTCTCACATTCCTCTCCTTGATCGAAGAGTTTGGAACAGGCTATACTTTCTGGCTCTATACGGTGATTTGCGTACTCGGATTATGGTTTGTCTATAAACTTGTTCCCGAGACGAAAGGAAAAACACTGCAGCAAATTCAAAACTTTTGGAGACGGTGATGAAATATGGAGAGATTCAGACGTTGCTCGGCAAAGAGGGCGAATCGCTTCTTAAGCACAAGTGCAGAACAGTAAGTAAAAGCAACCTCCATCTGCCTGGCCCCGATTGGGTCGACCGGATTTTCGGCCCCACTGACCGCAACCCTCGCGTTTTACGCAGCTTGCAGGCGATCTTTGGTCATGGCCGTTTAGCCAATACAGGGTACCTCTCGATTTTGCCAGTTGACCAAGGGATCGAGCATACGGCCGGCGCCTCGTTTGCTCCGAACCCTGAGTATTTTGATCCTGAAAACATCGTTCAGCTCGCCATCGAAGGGGGCTGCAACGCTGTTGCCTCCACACTAGGTGTCCTGGGCGCTGTTGCCCGCAAGTATGCCCACAAAATTCCCTTCCTCCTCAAATTCAATCACAACGAACTCCTCTCCTACCCAAATACGTACGACCAAACTCTTTTTGCCACTATCCAACAGGCCTATGACATGGGCTGTGTGGCTGTGGGTGCCACGATCTACTTTGGTTCTGCCGAAAGCCGCCGTCAAATCATCGAAGTGTCGCATCTTTTTGCCCAGGCACATGAACTGGGTATGGCGACCGTGCTTTGGTGCTACTTGCGCAATAGCGCCTTCAAAACGCCGACAGCCGACTACCATGAGGCGGCCGATCTCACAGGGCAGGCCAATCATCTTGGGGTGACCATTGAAGCTGACATTGTAAAACAAAAACTCCCCACCAACAATGGTGGATTTAAAGCGCTCAAGTTTGGCAAGCAGACCGAGGCCATGTACACAGAGCTCTCCACAAACCATCCGATTGATCTCACCCGCTATCAAGTCATCAATGGCTACATGGGGCGAATGGGGCTCATCAATTCAGGGGGCGCCTCAGGGAAAAACGATCTGCACGATGCAGCGGCCACCGCCGTCATCAATAAGCGGGCTGGTGGCATTGGCCTCATTTCGGGGCGCAAGGCATTCCAAAAGTCGAGAAAGCAGGGAGTACAACTCTTACACACCATCCAAGACATCTACCTCTGCAAAGATGTGACCATCGCCTAAAATTAAACCACCCGCTCGCAAAGCTCGCTAGAGAACACAGAGAGCACTGAGGCGCGCGGGTGGTTTATTTTTCTGCGCTTTTACTCGACGGTGACCGACTTGGCCAGGTTGCGCGGTTGGTCGATATCGCAGCCTCGCTTTTTGGCGATATAGTAGGCGAAAAGCTGACCAAAAATAGTGGCGGGGAAGGGAGCCAGCTCGTCGAGTGTGGGGGGGATGAGGAAGGTGTCATCGACAACGCTGCTGATATCCGAATGAGAAGAGATTGCAAGGACGGGGGCGCCGCGCGCCTTGACTTCGGCGAGGTTGCTGCCGATTTTTTCGCGGGTTTTTTCGTTGGTGCAAAAAGCGATCACAGGAAAGCGGGAGTGGAGCAGGGCAATGGGGCCATGTTTGAGTTCGCCGGCAGGATAGCCGTTGGCGTTGACGTAGGAGATCTCTTTGAGTTTGAGGGCCGCCTCAAGGCAGGTGGGATACATGTATCTGCGCCCCATGAAGAAGAAGTTGTCATATTGCGCATACTTTTGGGCGAGTTTTTCAATTTCGGGCGCGCGGTCCAGGACCTGCTGGATAAGGGAAGGGACTTTTTGGAGTTCCTGGAAATAGGCTTCTAGCTTTTCTGGAGACATAGTTTGCCGAATTTGGGCCAAATGGAGTGTGAGGAGGTGAAGGAGAGTGAGCTGCGAAGTGAAGGCTTTTGTGGAGCAGACGCTCACTTCGGGGCCGGCTTTTAAGAATAGGACGGCGTCAGCTTCGCGCGTCAAAGTTGAGTTTTTGACATTGCAGAGGGCGAGCGCTTTGCAACCATAGGTTTTGGCCTCGCGCATGGCGGCGACTGTGTCGGCAGTTTCGCCCGATTGGCTGATGGGGATGATGAGTGTGTCAACGTCGATGAGGGGCGTGCGGTAGCGGGCTTCTGAAGCAATTTCAACAGTGGTGGGGAAGCGGGCGAGCTCTTCCATGAGCATGGAGCCGAGAAGTCCTGCGTGCGAAGAGGTTCCGCAGCCTAAAATCCATCCGTTTTTAATTCGTCGCAGGTAGTTTGTATCCAATTTTAGTTCGTCGAAGAGAAGAGAGGAGTCTTCTTTGCGGCCGAGGAGGGCTTTTTGTACGGTGAAGGGTTGCTCAAAGATCTCCTTCAGCATGAAGTGTTCAAATTTTCCCTTCGACGGTGGATCTACATCAATCTCAAGTGTTTCGGTTTTTTTGTGAATCGGGAAAAGTTTTGCGTCAAACACCTCGACTTTGCCGCGCGTTACTTTGGCGATTTCGTCGCCGCGCAAAAAGAGGATGTGAAATTTGTCGCCGAGGAATGTGTTCGGATCCGAGGAGATCATCGATTCCGTTTTTTTCTCGTTGTAACCAATGGAGAGGGGACATTCACGGGCTGCTGCGACCATTTCACCCGGATGATCTTTGTGGATGGCGACGAAAGCAAAAATACCGCGGAGGTGGGCAAGAGCTTGGTGCATCGCCTCGACAAGATTGCCGCGGTACGATTTCGCGATGAGATTGGCCACAATTTCGCTATCGGTTTCCGAAGCAAAATGGGTCCCTTGACTCAAGAGTTCTTCGCGCAATTCGGCATAATTTTCAATGATCCCATTATGGATGAGGGCCACAGACCCGCTTTCATCGAGATGCGGGTGGGCATTTTCGTCGTTGACTTTTCCGTGCGTCGCCCAACGCGTGTGGGCGATTGCGAGGTCGAGATGAGGGAGGATGAGTTTTTCTTTCAGAAAAGAAAGTTTGCCCGCTCGCTTACAAAAAGCAATCGAACCTTTTGAAAGACCAGCGATGCCTGTTGAATCGTAGCCGCGGTACTCGAGTTGCATGAGCCCGCTCAGACACACTGTGAGGGGATCGCGATCGCCGACGTAGCCAAAGATTCCGCACATGCCAATAGATTAGCGATCGGCTCTATTTTTTGCACCACCGAGAAACAATAAACGACCCACATGCCTCGCGCGCGAAAGGTTTATTTTTTCTCGGCGAGGAGAGCGAGAAAGAGGGGAAATTCGCGCCGTGCGCGATCTTCCATCTTTGCATGGGCTCCTTCACTTTTTTTATCGGAGCACCACTCTTCGAGTGCAGTCACTGATAGATGATTGTGGCTAAGCCAGTCAATGTATTGAGAAAGAGGGTAATGGTAGGAAATGGTTTCTGCAGATCCCTTCTTACCTGGATGTGTTTGAATGGGGATCTTTTGGGGCGTCATGTAGAGATTCATCCGCCGGTATTGTAATTTTGCAGCAGAGTCAAAACCCCAATTGCTTTGGCGAGGGATACGAAAGCAGGGATGATTGAGAATCAGAAGAAGTTTGCCTGTGGGGTTGAGTTGCTTGGCTGCATTGGCGAGAGCCTTTTCTGGGTGCTCCATATTTTGCAGAGAAAGGATGAAACAGGCTGCGTCAAAGATTTCTGTGGTGGGCAGCGGTTCGGAGACGTCGGCGACGGCAAAGGAACGGGGGGAGTGTTTTTTTGCGTCTGCAATGAGCGACGGTGAGCTGTCGAGGCCGAGATAGGAGATGTTTTTATGGATATAGCGCTGCAGGATTCCTTGGCCGCACCCGAGATCGAGAAGTTTTTGGCCCGGTTGAAGAGCCAAGAGGCGGAGGGCGCCTGGGAGGATGAGGGATTGGTGGTAGTAGTGCCCTTTTTCCCCTACACAGCCGCTATACCATTCACTTGAGTCTTCCCAGCTTTTCATTTGGATACGGCAGTGTCTTCGTCAGTTTTGAGATGCCAAGAGGGTTTACGTGAGTTGTAAATCCAAATTGGAAGGAGGCAAAAGATCAGGGTTCCCCCAACAAGAAAGCTTTCAAAATAGAGGAGTTTGCCTGTGGGAAATTGGCTAGGGGGGAAGAAGGCAAAAATGAGGCCGAAGAGAGAGCCGACCATCCCGAGAAGTCCGATGACCCACATGCCTATGTTACCGAAGGGAATCCGGAAGGGGCGCTTCACTTTTGGGTGTTTGTAGCGGAGGATGATGGCGGAGAGGAAGAGGAGGATATACATGAGTTGGTAGAGGATGGCGGCCAAAGCGAGGAGAATCCAATAGGAGCTGTTTACGGAGGGCATGAAGAGGAAAACAAGGCAAAGGAGCGAGGCGATAATTGCTTGGACAATGAGGATCGCAACGGGCATTTTTCTTGCGTTGGATTTGTGGAGGAGGGGAGGGAGGTCGCCGTGCATGGCGGTGGCGTAAATGCCGCGGCTAGGGCCTACGATCCAAGTGCTCAGCATGCCGAGCGCGCCAAAGGCTGTGACGGCTGCAATGAGGGGGACGCCAAGAGGAAAATGGAATTTATCAAACAGGTAGCGGAAGGCTTCCATCCCGCCCGAAGCGAGTTGGATTTCGTGGAGAGGGACCACGGCGCTGATGGAGATGGCGCCAAAGGCCGAAAAGAGGAGGATGAGGATGGCCGAGAGGAAAATTCCCTTCGGATAGTCGCGCATGGGGTTTTGGACGTCGAGCGCATGGACAGAGGACATCTCCATGCCGGCCAAACCAAAGAGAACGCCGGAGAGGAGGACGAGTTGGCTGAGAGAGGAGAGGTCAGGAATGGCTGCAGGCCAAGAGAAGGTGATTTGCGAAGTGTGGCCCGCTAAAATCCAGAAGGCGCCTAGACCGATGATGAGGACGATGGGGATGATGGTGCCGAAAATGGCGGTAAGCGAGCTAAACCATCCGGAGACCTTCATGCCAAAGAAATTGATGGCGGTGGCCAACCAGAAAACAGGGAGGATGACGCAGACGATATAGGTTTTATTGGAGGCGAGCGCAGGGTCAAAGAGGTAGGCAATGGTTGCGGCGATGAAGGAGAGGAGGGTGGGGTAGTAAATGACATTTTCAATCCACTGGAGCCAGATGGCGAGAAAGCCCATGCGGGGGCCCATCGCTTCGCGGACCCATGTATAGACCCCTTTTTCAGGCCAACCCGCCGCGAGCTCAGCCGAGACGAAGGCAACCGGGAGAAAAAAGAAGAGGGCAGCTAAGGCAAGAAAGAGGATGACCGAAAGGCCATATTCAGCAAGGAGAGGAAAATTTTTAATATTACATACCGCCGCAATGTTGATGAGGGCAATCATGGAAGCAGTTAAGGGCTTTTTGGCTGAAGACACGGGGGATATGATAAGCGAAGAGGTCCCTTTTTGACAACTAATTTGAAGCGGCAGCGTGCTGCCAGTAGGGGTGGGAAGGATCTTTTTCGAACTGGTTTGTGACGGGGTTGAAGATCTTGACCGGCGCGAGGTTTTGGCCATAGTGGGGGTAGCGCTGCAAGAAGGCTTTTGTGTTGGCGGGGACGGCGATTTCCAGGCCGTCGAGATGGCCCCGTTTCAGAGGGAAGACGACGTCAAACGAGACAGGAACCTTGTAGCGCGCTTCATCTTTTTTGTACTGCTCGGGGAAGAAGAGGCTGTCCTCAATGGAGAGGATGTAGCTAAGCTCCCGTTTTTCTGCATCGACTGCGTAGCAGTAAACGTCGATAAGATCGTCCGATTCGCGGATGTAAATTTTGAGGAAGGTGTTGGGGAAATTGCGCCCGGACCAGTCTTGCACCATGTACTTTGTCTTGTCGAGACGCCCCAAAATTTTGCGGACGTTTTCAAAATCGAGGGCGAGGATGCCGATATCGATGTCGTTGTCCCAAGGGATGACCCCGCCGTAGCGATACGAGCCAAGTAGCGTTCCACAGTCGGCCCACCACGGGATGCCCGCTTCATTGAGAAGTTTCGCAATTTCGGCTAGGCACTCCTTTGATTTGTGCATATGGCGCTCATCGCCGGGTCTCCGTTGGTATCCTTGTGACTCGAGAAAAGGGGCTGTTTGTAACTGGCCGATGTGGATGCCCAATTTCTGATAGAGAGCTGCATGTGATTGGATGTCCGTTGTATGGCGGTCAGCGGCAAGAGCAGCGTGGCGTGCACGCACCTCGGGGGAGAGGTAACTTAAGCCCTTAACAGCGGAGCCGAGGACAACGCTGGCCGGGAGAGTGGTCAGGCTGCAAGCTGTTTTTGCCCAGAAAAGATCGTTATATTCATAGCGCTGGACGAAAAGCCACGATCTATCCTCTTGCAAAATGGCGACATGGCCGCCAAAGATGTATTGGAAAGGGGCAAGGAGGACGTTGCCCGCATATTCAAGACCCTGGGCATTTTCTGCAGAGGAATTTAGGAAGAGATTGCCGGCAATGGTGTGATAGATACAAACAAGCGGGAAAAACATTGTGATCAATGTTTTGATAAAAAATTCCCAAATTTGGTCGACCATAGTGTTCTTTTCGCATGATGGAGAGATAAATTGCAACTTTTTTAAGAAGCAACGGGGAGGAGGGAGAGAAGGTCGTTCGTATGGTTTCTCCGCTCATCGCGTGTTGTTTGGAAAATGGTGAGAAATACGACAAGGGAAAAGTCTATGCGCCCTTCCTCATAAATTTCCACTTTCCAATGATCTCTGCCGAGACGGAAGAAGGGGCGCCAGAGGGAGGCATATAATTGATTGGAAGGGGAGGCAAGATCGAATTGTGTCCCCCATACATTCATCTCGGCAGTGGCTATGTGTTCTCCTGTAGGAGAGAAAAGTTTGTACTTAGCCCAGGGAAGAATTCTCAAAATTTCCTCTTCGATTGTCGCGAGGAGTGATCCGTCTTTATCGAAAATATCGGCAATAAGGATCAGGGGATTCATCCGATAGACTGCTGTTGCCAGTGTATTGCCCTCACTATCCTCAAGAGAAAATGTGGGAGGAAAGACAAGCCAGTCTTGCCGAACTGTAGCGATTCGATCCAAATTGCCTCGCACCTCGAGTGTGGTGGGAAAAGAAAAGATCTGTTCGATCACTTCAAATTCGCGAAGTTCTTCTGTGGAAAGAGCGCCGAAGACGCACAGAAAGAAAAAACGCAAGCTCACACATCCTCATCCTCTTTGAAGAGAGAGCCAAAATCTTTTTTCTTTGGCTCGTCGAGTCCAAATCGACGGCGTGTTTGTTCTTGCGATGGATCGGAAGTAGTCTTTAACTTCAGACGAAATTCCTCGCAAAAGTTAAACGCTTCTCGATCGCGAATCGGCTCCGTCCCTGGTACGGCGCAATCATTTGGTTTTCCCGGAGCATAGTAACGGCATCCCTTACACGTGTGAAGGTCTGCCCCGCAAGCTTGGCATACTTCGCGAAATCCGATTTTCGCTTTCTCTGCGTCAACCGATTTTCCACATTTCCAGCAATCCATACAATGCTAACGACGTCCTACCGGGTTTTTCGGCAGATGGAATGTGTGCCCCGCTACGCCGGCAGTCTTCCCTGCTACACCCTCTGGCTTATGCTTTTCTTGCTGCGACGAATCTTGCGCTGATCCGATAGGTTCTCGAACAGGAGTGCCCCAAACAGTAAAAGGACCGCCTTGCTTTGGAGGAATCGCACTCATATCACTTCCTTCTTCCGACTGGTTCTCTGGGTTGCCCGGATGGTGGTCCATCAAAAGTTTTTCTACCAATTACAGGTGGTGGCGCGACTGTCGTTGCATAAGAATTTTCAGAGGCCCTGGGTGGTCCAACAGGTATTCGGTCGTACGATACAGGGCTTGGTGAAGGCTTTGGCCGCACCACAGCAGAATTGCGAGCTGTCTCAGCATAAGATACAGCTTGTTTATGTGGTTGTTTAGCTGTAACTGGCGCGGGAGCTGGTTGAGGGACCGCCGCTACAAGAGAACCTCCAGAGGCCTCGAATTGTCCAAAAGTTGTTCGTTTGGGTGGTGCAGCTGTAACTGGCGCTGGGATGTTCTCACGAGGATTTACTCCGACAGGTTCGTGACGATCTAAATTACTGCGTCCTCGAGATCGCCAAATTGGAAGAGAATATCGCAAGACATTGACTCTGCTCATAATAACACCTCGCCATGTGTGAGGTCCTATGTAATTGTGGGGGATCCAGAAAGTTGGTTGATAGGGTCTCGTGCCTGATCTACGATAACAGCAGGCGTCTGACCCAAGCATGGCGTAGGTAAGAATTATGACTGTGGAAGAGAGGAGGGCATAAGGGGGTGGCAAGACGATAAAACTTGCGATACATCCAAACAGAGCGAGGCAGGATAGAAAGAGGCAATTAGTTCTTTGTGCGGTTGTGATCGCGGGAGAGGGAGGGATGCCCTTGCTTGAGGAATCGTTAGAACTAGAGCTTTGAGGAGGAATCGGGGTTGTTGTCATAAAATGGGCCCCTTAAAATTGGTGGGCGCGAAGAGAGTCGTTGTTCGTGACGTTGATCAAAATACTTTCGCATTTGTGGTCAAAGCCTGAGTTAATGCCAATGATGATGGCGTCGTTCAGGGCCCATTTATTAAAAGTTGATGTGTCAAACCAAGATATGGCCCAGTGTGTGTTATCATTGAGCATAATTTCCTTGCGGTCAAGGTCTGCGGCTACAATATAGCGAGTGTAAGGGCCGTTGGTGAGGGGACCTAAAGAAAGGTTCACTTCGACGCTTTGGTTTGTTCTTTTGTTGATGATGCGATAGTTGTATCTTGAAAACCAACTTGTGTTCTGAGTAATGGTGAGCGAGTCGCTTGTGAGCCAGCCCAGTACTTTGTAGGCGTGAGATGGATGGACTTGCCAAACAGATCCATCTTCGATTTCGACAGTGTCTCCCCAGGGCGAGACGGCAGCAAGTTGGTGGACGTGGACTGAGTAGTACGTCGCAGGATAGGAATTCCAGTACCCTAATGATTGCTCTTCAGAGGTAGTTTGGGTAACTTCTTTTTCTATTTCTGTTTGTGCGGTAGTATCTTCTGCAAGGAGTAGGGTGGGAACAATGAGCGATGTTGCGAAGAGAGACTTGAGCTTCATAGGGGCTCCTATATTAAGGTTTGTTGAAAAGATGGTGAGGAGTTTGTCAAAGCGTATATTTCTTTTCAATAAAATCTCTTTTGCATTGGCCTCATGCCCTCTTACTGCCGAGATGCCTCCCGATTTTCTTTCGTTTGCTACGGGTGTTTTCGATTTGTGGCGTCCAAAATGGCGCACGTGGGAATTTGAGGTCGAGTATAAATTCTCGCTTCGCTGCTTGAAGCCGCCAAACAGGTATGTAAGTTTTCGACCGCTTGTCGGGGTGATGGCAACGGTGGAAGGGTCTGTCTACGCGTATGCTGGACTGAATTTCGATCTGCTCTTCGGTCATATTCTTTTTGCTCCCGGGTTTGCGGCTGGTTACTACGCGTCGGGCCACGGGAAGAATTTGGGCTATCCGATCGAATTTCGCTCCGGAGTCGAGCTGGCGTGGCAGTGCGACGATTGGCGGAGATTCGGTCTTCACTTTTACCACCTTTCAAATGCGAGTATAGGTCGGAGAAATCCAGGAGAAGAATCGTTGGTGTTCTTCTACGATCTTCCTCTAACTAAAGGGTTTCCATTTTACGGAGATAGTTCAGAAAGGAAGTAATTAATAGATTGAAATTTTATTAAAATTTGTTTATAACAAAATTATGGCAAAAGAACTTAATTTCGATCCGTTTCCATTTTTCGAAGATCCGCATAAACAAACGATCGTCAGCGCTTTTTTCAGTATTCCTTTTGAGCCGACCTCAGAGACGAAATTTGTCTCTTTACCGGATGGGGATAAGCTGGCGCTCGAGGTGACGACGCCACGGGGGTGGCAGCCGACCGATCCTACGGTGATTTTGGTTCACGGTCTTTGTGGTTCTCATCAGTCTCCCTATTTGGTGCGGATGGTGAAAAAGCTTGAGCCTTTGGGGATTCGAGGCGTGCGGTTCAATATGCGCTGTTGCGGATCGGGTCGAGGGCATGCCAAGCAGATTTACCATAGCGGGCGCAGTGAGGATGTGTTTGCGGCGGTTAAGGCGATCCAAGCGGAGGCGCCAGAATCGCCTCTGATCTTGATTGGATTTTCTTTGGGCGGAAATGTTGTGTTAAAGCTTGCAGGCGAGTTGGGTACGTTGGGGAGTGCCTTTCTAAAGAAGGTGATTGCGGTGAGCCCTCCGGCCGATCTTTTTTCGAGCGTTCTTCTTTTGGGCGATGTGGAAAATGCTATGTATGAGCGCTATTTTTGTCGGATGCTGCGCAAAGAGGTTTACTACTTGCATAAGAGGTTTAAGGACTTGCCGTCAGTTCATCTGCCGCGTGATATGAAGCTTTACGAATTTGATCAGCTCTACACGGCGCCTCGTTGTGGGTTTGTGAGTGCAAGGGACTACTACGATAAATGCAGCGCGGTCAACGTGGCGAGTGAGATTGCGTTGCCTACAAAAGTGCTTTTATCTGAGGATGATCCGATCGTGTCGTCCTCTTCTTTAGACAAAGTGAATCTTCCTTCGAACGTGGATGTTTATAAGACAAAGAAAGGGGGGCACATGGGCTATCTGGGTCATCCGCGGGGAGACAAAGGTGTTTATTGGCTTGATGCTGTTCTGATCGACTGGATTTTAGAAAATTAATTAATTAATTATTCTCTAAAACGAGGTTCTTCTCTCCTACTTGTTTGCTCAACGATTTCACAGAAAAGATCCAGAAGATGGCGGTGCAGGCGATGAGGGGGATGAGGAAGTGGGTGATAGAAAGGACCGATCCTGTGGTGGAGAGTTGAATGAGAAGGATTTGGATCCAAGCGGCGCCCGATTTACCGAGGCGAGAGCCAATGACGTCGATGGCGGCCTTTCCTTTGACTTTGGATTCGGTGTCGAGGGGGATGTAGGACATCTCTTTGGTAGAGTCAAAAAAGGCATATTTCATCACTTTGGAGGCAACGTTCTGAACGGCTCCAAAGAAGACGAGTGAGGTGACGGGGGAGATCCATCCTTGGCCCATGACGAGGAGGAGGAAAAAGATGCTGGTGCCGCCGACCACGATGGGGGGGAGTTGCGCGCAGAAATGCCAGCCGAGTTTGCGGATGATGAGGCCGCTGAAAAACATGGTGATGCAAAAAGAGCAGATGCCGACAGAGGAGCTGACGGTGGCCATCATGCCTTGATAGGCGCCCGTATCGGGAAATGCGAGCTTGAGATTGGCTTTCCAGGTCACTTCGGTGAGGTTCATGATAAGGCCATAGGCTACCACCATGACAGCGATGCACCGCAAGTAAGGGGAGCGCAAAATAAATTTAAGGCTTTCCCGCAAAGAAAGTTTTGTCTTGATGTCGAGGGGGATATCTTTCTGCTCCGGCTGGTAGAGTCTCACGTCATTTTTCAAGATTTTTCTTGTCAGGAAGAAGTGGAGGGCCATGATCATGATGCCGAAGAAGAGGACACAGCAGACAAGGCTTTGGAGGGCGATGTCAAAGTGCTCGCCTATGTATCTGCCGGTGAAGTAGCAGACGAGGGGGCCGGTGAACATTTGGGCTAGGTCGCCTCCGGCGATGAAAAGGTTGTAGGAGCGCTTGGCTTCGCCCATATTGCAGATGTGGTTGACAAAGCCCCAGAAGAGGAGGAAGATGACGACACTGCCCCAGAGCTCGGCGACAACGAAGAAGATCGATTGGATCCAGTTGCGGTAGATGGAGACCCAGTGGCTGTTGTTATGGCCTAATTTCTCGAGGAGCCAGTCGGCCGAGGCGTTGGGTGAGAGGGCATCGATATTGGGGTAAAGGACAAAGCCGTAGAGGAGTACGAAGAGCATGAAACAGGAGATGATGCTGTAGAAGAGGATGGATCTCCGAAAGAGGTTGGATAATTTTGAATAGAGGAGGGTGGTGCCAAGGGCAATGGGGAGGACGATCCAGCCTTTTAAAACGGGGATGACCTCGGCGCCGCCTCCTTTGGCAGTCACGACAAAAGAATCTTTCATTGTCGTCAGCACCCCGTAGGTGAACGAAATGAAGAATTTCATGAAGAGAAGTGGGAGTATTTTCTTGAGTTCGTATGCGTGTAAGGGCCAGAGGCGGTTGCGCCATCTGGCAAAGGTGGACTCAGCGTCCGACGCCATCCAAAAGTTCCAGACTTGATTTCTTATGTTTTATACACAAAAGACGAATAAATGTCACGGGGAGATAAACTAATTCAAATATATGCATTAACGAAGCTGGAGGGCGATCGATTGGATGCAGTAACGCAAGTTTTTGGGTTCAGGGCCATCGTTAAAGACGTGGCCGAGGTGGGAGTCGCATTTGCTGCAGAGAACTTCGTAGCGCTTGAACCGGAGGGCCCAGTCTTCGAGATAATAGACATTTTTAGAGGAGGCGGGCTGGGTGAAGCAAGGCCAGCCGCTGCCGGCGTCGTATTTATCTTCCGAGCAGAAGAGGGGAAGTTCGCAGGCTGCGCAGGTGTAGGTGCCGGCCTTCTCGGTAAAGACATATTGCCCGAGGAAGGCCCTCTCGGATCCTTTCTGTCTCATGACACGGTACTTTTCAGCGCCTAGCCTTGCCTCCCACTCAACTTCGGTGAGGGTGAGTTTTTCCCCATTGAAGGCGCACGAGAGGAGAAGGGTGAGGAGGGAAAGGATCATATCCTCGCTATATAGACTCCTTTGTGATATTCTACAACGCATGGAACATGTAATTTTAACAAAAGTGGCTCCTGAAACGGTCTGGTCTGCCTGGGAAAAGGCAAATGGGCAGATTGTGGCGGGAATGAAAGGAGTCCGAAGAGGGTTCCGTTATCAAATTCTCGAGGTGGAGAAGGGACGTAGCTTTTCAGTTCTTTGGAAAAGCCTTTTGACGCGGCTCGTTTTTTTTCATCAGGTTGTGCCTCATGGGAAAGGTTCCGAAATCCGCTACAGCTTCGCGATCAAGGGGCCCTTTAAATGGGTTTTAGCGCGGCTGTTACAGAAGAAGGTCCAGGCGAGTTTGACGGGGGCGATGCAGGCAATGGTGAAGCAGCTGGAGTCGAATTAACCGATTCCCACGCCTTTTTCTGTTCTTCTTTTCTGATTTTCTCGATTTTGCTGAGCATTTTTTTCACTGGCTTGGCTAGCTCTATCGCGTCCGCTTTGCGATAGATTGCATAAAGGTAATTTAGTTGCGCAACAATTGATGGTTCAATTTCTTTCAAAGAAAAGATTTTATATGATAAAATTTTTAATTTATCACACGGGTAGTATTCGTTTTTTAGTGATTCGTAAAAAATTATATTTAATATGTTAATCATGAGGATAATTATAAATTAAGAAAGATTAGAATGCGAGGGAATAAGCTAGGCGAAGGGTGGGATAGGCTTTGAGGGAATAGCCGGGGAGAAATCCTTGGGCTTTGTAGCCAAATTCTCCTTCAACCCCCCAAATCTTGTAGAGGCGCCGCCAGATGAGGAGGGAGGCGGCTCCGCCGTAGCGGACGGCATGACGCTGGGAGGAGGGATAGAGGGGGTTGTTGGGGCTGGGAGTGTCGTGGAAGTCGATGTCAAAAAAGGGAGTAGAGCCGGGAAGGAGGAGGAGCTTGGGTTGACGCCAGAGGTCGATGCGGAGGCCTAGGGCCCAGTCGTTGTGAGTCCAGAGGCGGGGAGCAAAGGCGCCGAGGCCGAGATAGGTGTTGTCTGCATGGCGGCCCGCTTTAAGGTAGGCGTAGAGAGGACGGGCGAGCTGGTTGGGGGTGCGGAGGGCAAAGTAGTTTTCGAGGAAGATCTCAGGGCCAAAAGGGGTGAGGCCGAGACGAAGATTAGGGAGGTAGCAGTTTGCGATCATGGGAAGAGGCGTCTCTTTGCCGGAGGAGAGATAACGGAACCAGGAATAGAGAGCGTAGTAGGTGAGGGGGTCGGCTAGGTTGATCCAGGCGAGGGCTTTGAGCCTTCCTGTGGTGAGGAGGGTGTCGGGATAGGTTTGATTGAGCGTTTGTACGTAGGCGGTAAGGTCGTGGCCATCGAGATCGATGTCGGGATCTTCCAGTGTGCTAATGTAGAGAGTGAGGTCTTGCTCGGAGAGGAGGTAGAGGATGGATTGGCGCGGGTCGACTGTGGAGGCTTCGAGCCATTTGAGCTTGGTGAGCTGCGCCAAAATGGCGTTGGCTTCGACGCCGGCGATGGCATTGGCTGATTCTTGCGTGGTGGTGATGTTGGATTGGATGGCGTAGTAGGTGACGGCGCCACCTTCGCCATAGGGCGGGGGAGCGTCGAATGCATATCCTGTGACGTAAGCGCCCTTCATGTCGCGAATGCGGTAGCCATGACCAAATACTTCATGCTGCACAAGGATGGCGAGCCAGTTGAGCGGTAGCCAGAGAGCCATGAGCTCGCTCAATCGAAATGTGCGGGCTTGCATCGATTTTGAGTAAGCGATGGAGCTTTTTTCGAGAAGGGTGGTTTCCCCTTTTTCGATGAGCCTTAATGCAAAGAGGAGATCTTGTCCGCCAGAATAGGGGGACCAATTCATATCCCAGCAGATTTCGTAGGTGGCAGGGGATAAAAGCTCGAAGGCAGGAGGTGTTGTATCAAAGGTTGCAATCTCGACTTGCGCAAAACAGGGAATGGCGAGGATGGCAAAAAAGCAGCGCATGCTGTATACGTGGTAGAATGAGATGTTCAGGTTATTGTACGGCGGAAGGGTATGACAATCAACGCCTTTTTCAGGTGTTGCAGGTGTCGGGCGCGACCCAAATCTATCGCGATGTGATTCACATGCAGCACAAAGATGAAAAGGGAGGGAAGCGGGATGTTTTTTATTTTCCTTATGGGGTGGTGATTTTCTGGGGATTTTCAATTGAGGAAGAAAAAGAGCTTTTATCTGCGTTGAAGAAGTTTGAGAAAGAGCCGTTGCCAAGGGTGGAGTTGGATGAGTTTTCCTTTTCTTACGGCGACAAGATGAAGATTAAAGAAGACTTGATTGTTCTGCAGAAAAAAGATGCGATGACGAAGCTTGCTGTTTCGTATGGGTTAGGACAGTCGGTGAAGCTCACTGTATTCGAAGAGGTGATTGCGAAAACGGTCGAAAGCACGAAGCAATTGCCGCGAGAACTTTCCTCGTTTGGCAAAATTTCTTGGTCGCGCAAAGAAACATCGCAAAAGATGGGTGAGCTATTTCTCGAGAGGAATTATATCAATTTGCATACTGAGATCCTCGATACGCCCGAGTTTTTCTGGGAGCACTCCGAATTGGAAACGTTTTATCGGAGGGTTTTCCACTATCTCGACATGACGAAGCGAGTGGATTTGTTGAATCGGCGTCTCAACTTAATGCATGAACTGTTTGAGATTTTGGGAAATGAGCTCAACCATCAACAGACATCCCGCTTAGAAATGACGATCATTATCTTGATCGTAATCGAAGTGGTGATCGCTTTACTGCGAGATCTGTTCCATCTGATTTAATCATTGACAGCGTGGACGTGGATCGCTTCGGGTCCTTTGCGGCCCATGGACATCTCATAGGAGACGCGCTGCCCATTGGAAAGATTGCCATCTGGCGTCTCAATGTGTGTGTTTTGCACATAGACGTCACGCCCTCCATCATCTGGCGCAATGAAGCCAAATCCTTTGTCGGGATCGTACCATTTTACAGTTCCATACGACATAAAACATCTCCTATTCTGGATCTTGAGCGAGGACCTCTTTTTCACCTTCGCTCCGCGCGACGAGAACGGCGCAGCAGCTGTCGCTGAAAACGTTGACAGTGGTTCTACACATGTCGAGAATTCGGTCGACAGCGAGAAATAGGCCGATGCCTTCAAGGGGGAGCCCGATGACTTTTAGGATGATCAGGATGGCGACCAGGCTTGCGGAAGGGATACCGGCCACTCCCATTGAGGTGATGAGGGAGAGGGCTACGATGAGAAATTGAGTGGCAAAAGAGAGGTCGATGCCGTAGGCCTGTGCGATGAACATAGCGGCGACACATTCATAGAGAGCAGAGCCCGACATATTGAGGGAGGTACCGAGAGGGACGACAAGACTGCAAATGCGGTTGGAGACGCCAGCCCGCTTTTCGACGCAGTCGATCGTGATGGGAAGTGTTGCGGAGGTGGAACTGGTCGAGAAGGCTGTGATGAGGGCGGGACCCATGGCCTTGAAGTGGCGGACAGGGTTGACTTTGCCAATCCAGTTGAGAAGCAAAGGAAGGGCGATCCCCATGAACGTGATCAGCCCGAGGAGCACGGTAGCAGAAAAGAGAGCCACTGACTTGAGGGAGCCGATACCTGTTGTCATGAAAACCTTTGCAACAAGACAAAAGACTCCGTAAGGGAGAAACTTCATGATGATGCGGGTGAATCGAATCATCGATTGGAAAATGCCGTTGAAAAATCCCTTCAAAATTGTTCCAGGTCCGTCTTCAATTTTGGAGATGCAATAGCCAAAAATGAGGCTGAAGAAGATGAGTCCTAACATTTCTCCATGTGAAAGGGCCTTGATGATGTTGGAGGGAACAATGGTGAGGAGGACTTGGAGGATGGGCGAGTGCTCAGAGTTGGAGATGTTTTGAAGGCGGGAGAGAGCTGCAGGATCGGCAAGAGGGGGTGGAACGGCGCCAACGCCGGGTCCGATGAGGTTGACAAAGAAAAGACCTAGCAAGATCGCAATGAGACTGGTTCCTACGTAAAAAGAAAACATCTTGAGTCCAAGTCTTCCCAGCGCCTCCTCGCCGCCGATGCGCGACATCCCTGTGACGATGGAAGAAAAGACCAGAGGAACCACCACAAGGGTTAGGGCGTTGAGGAAAATTTTTCCTAAGATGTCGAGGAGCGGAAAAATGTGAATCCCGAGAAACATGCCTGATTCTCCCACCCAGCTGCCAAAGAAAATGGCCAAGAGGATCGAGAGGAGAATGCCCCACGGTTGTTGTTTTTTCTTTTTCATTTGTTGAGTCCGATGATGTGGGTATTTGGCGTGATGTGATGGTTGTGAAACCATTGAGAGGGCATTTCAAGTGCATATTTTGCAGGCGCTTTGCTTTGGTAGGTTGGAAGATCTTTGTCTGGCGTTGTGGGATTTGGAGGAACCATTTCTTCAACATTGATCAGTTGACCTCTTTCGTTAAAAAAACCGATCGAAAGAGGGATCAAAGTATTTTTCATCCAAAAGGAGAGAGGTTCAGGAGAATCAAAGACAAAGAGCATGCCGTGTCCCTCTGGGAGAGCGGTACGCCCCATAAGGCCTTGGTTTCGGGTTTCCTTCGTATCCGCAATCTCCACGAGAATGTTTTCTTCGCCAAGTTGAATTTGCGTTGTCTGTAGAAGGGCTGCGAGGAGATATAAGAACATATTGAAATTTTCCTTAGATTTAATATATATCATAAATGTGAAACGGATTTTTTTCATCCTCTTTTTCCCTCTGGTTCTGTTCGCAGAGAAGGCGATCATCGAACAGGTTTATCCTGAATTTGAAAACCCCTGGTTTACAGGCCCTCTCATCGCTCAGTCTCCTGTTGTTGTCCCTCTTGGGCATGTCAACTATGAGCCGTACCTTTATGCGACAGCCATTCCTGGTTATTACGACACCCATTGGAAAACAGCTCCTTCACCCCATAATTTCTGGACATATAGCTTACAGCCTTTAGTGGAGGTAGGTCTGACTTCTTGGATGGATTTTGAAATTATTCCTGCTCTCTATTACAACTACGACCACCATGCCGCTCATTGGGGATTTGGCGATCTGCTGCTGCAGCTCAACTTTCAGCTTCTCCACATTCCTCACAATCCTTGGATTCCCGTCATTCTCTTTTCGCTTGGTGAAACCTTCCCGACGGGTAAATACAAAAAATTTAATCCAACGAAAAATGGAGTGCAGGCCACAGGGGGAGGCTCTTTTCAAACGTACGCAGCCCTTACGATTGGCAAGATCATTCATTTAAGTGGGATCCATTTTATAGATGCCCGCCTGTACCTAGAGTACAATCTACCCGCTCCTACCCGTCTTAAAGGCTTCAATACCTATGGGGGCGCTGCCGATACTGACGCCCGCTTTTTCCCGGCCCAGTCCTTCACTGCCGATTTGGGCCTCGAGTTTACCCTCGCCCAGAACTGGGCCTTTGCTTGCGATCTGATCGGAATCTGGTTCACAAAAAGCCACTTTTCGGGCAATCAGGGGACGATTCTGGGGGTCCCTGCCTCCTTTGGGACCCTACCCGCTGCCCGCTTTGAAATCGCCCCAGCCATCGAATATAATTGGAGCGCTAACCTGGGCCTTATCGCAGGGGCCTACCTCACGGTTGGCGGACGTAATACAATTTATTTTAGAAGTGGCGTGATAGCAATAAACTATTATCAATAACTGTTCTTTTTTAATTGCAAATCGTTTATTATATAATAAATTAAATAAATTTTTTGAGGAACCTATGAAAATAATTACTTTAGCTCTTGCTGCCCTTCTTTCGACAGGTGCGCCTGCAGTAGACAATGATCAACCCGAGACGATGCAAGAGCAGCAAATTGTTCATGTATCGCAAACGGGGAAATCAACCGTTGCAGAAATTCGGCTAAAGTACGAGCAAGGGCAATACGACGACTTTTTAAAGGAAATGGATACTTCCTACCGGCACGTTCAGGAGACCGGTCAATTGGCTCCTCTGGCTGAAATGCGTGGGGAACCCATTGAGGACACAGAGTGGCTGACAAAAACCTACATGTTGACTCAAGAGAGGAATCGTGATCTTCTTGCGGCTGTAAACGGCCAAGAGGGTCTTTTTGCCGAGCAGGTCCGCTCGATTGCCTCGCAACCCGCTTCAGAAGAAGAGGCGACAGCCCTTGCCAATTTGAGCAAATTGCACCTCATGGCTCCTGGTAAGGGGAAGAATAGCGATGAAAACGCTCTCATCGCTCTCGATCTCGAATACGAATATAAGGCGATCCACCTCGATATGCCTGTGATTGGAGGCAAAGTGGATCCGGCAGCTCTTGAAAAACAGATCGTTCTCCGCATGGAAAAAATGGACAAAATGAGAACGATTGCACAAGGGATGCAAGATGAGGAATGGAAAAAAACAGTTTCTTTAGCGGGCAACACCCTCGACACAAGACTTTCTGCGATGGTTGATCGTGCCGAAATTGACTCCCTTTTGAAGGGGCAAGAGAAGCCTGCAGATGCGGTCCAAGAAAAAGTTGTGACTATTTTCCAGGTTCACCAAGACAAAATGGATGAAATAGTTGCGAATGTTGTACCAAGCTAATTGCACAACCCTTCCTCCCTGGGCCCAACAAGCGCGGGAGGAATTGGCTATTTTCGAAGATGAAAGACTTTCCGACCTCCTCGGGGCTGAGGCAGTCCAAAAGCTGCGGCATCGCCTGCCGGGTTATTCTCTCACGCCCGATCTAGAAGGTTACATCATTCTTGCTGAGGGGCGTAAAATCCACGTCTATGTGACCTATCTGCCGAAGCAAAGCGGTCTTCTCGGCCCGGTCGATTTTGAACTCTACTTCTTGCCCGAATAAACCCCGCAGAAGCGGGGTCTTTTTTTGCCCAGGACAGGACTCGAACCTGCATTACCTTTCGGCCCCAGAACCTAAATCTGGTGTGTCTACCAGTTTCACCACCTGGGCATTAAACCAAACAGTTTATCCATTTATTCCCCTTCTGCACAAGGGGCTATCCCATTTTTTGAACCCTCTGTGTTTTTTTGTGGATTAAAATATAGTAGTTTTTAATTTAGTTATGTTTATTAAAAATCTATTTTTGCTTAATATTTACTATATGACAAGTGATGTAAAGAGATTATTTGATTTAGACGTTCAGATCCCTCCAATACCGGATCCAAAGCCAGAGGCGTTGGGGAGGGGCAATCCGGTGGTGGGACAGCTTTGTCCAACCAGCTCGCTTGGTCTCATTGGCGACAAGGTGAATTGGGAATATGCGAACGCTGTTGTCATTGCAGAGAAGGGTCCTAAAACAGTATCACGTGCAACCTCAACATCACCATCACCCAATGATTTCGCTGATGCTTCTTCGCCAACCAGAATCCCTTCTCCTCCACCTACGGTCATTGTTTCTGCATTCGAAGAAGACGAGAGTTTTCATGCTGAATCGAAAGCATTCCATTTAGTTCGTAGGATTTCTGGAGTCGTGCAAGCTTTGGCAATTAATACGGGATCTCGTCAGATTATTCAGGAAGATGCGGGTATTTCGTTGGATTGTTGGAGAATGGGTGGAGGTTTGTCTGGTAGATCGTATGCAGAAAGAATTTTTATCCTATATGCAATTGCAAGCACTATCTTGAGATTTCATTATAGTGGATTGGCACATCAAGATTTAAAGCCAGAAAATATTGGGGTTCAAAATGATGGCGTACCTAGAATTTTTGATTTAGGATCGATGGTACGCCTAAAGGATATTAAAAAAAAGGGAGGAAATACGTGTGTTAGTAGCCCCGCTTATTATCCTCCCACAGGACGAAATTTTAGCATGAGGAGTAGTCCAAAGCAGCATGACGTTTATTCGTTGGGTGTCACAATTTATGAAGTGATGACGAAAAAATATTGGAGTGGTCAGCTAGTATCCCAACTGAAATTAGAAGGCAATGTGGATGATATTGCGAGAGCGTTTGTGAACTGCACAACACAGGAACACATCACAAATATTATCGAGAATGTAGATGTAGAGGACATCGGGCCTGATCTCAAAGATCTCTTAAAAAAAATGTTGGTCTTGGTTCCAGAAAAGCGTATCACTATAAAGAAGGTTGTGAAGGCAATGGGCAAACTTCAGTTATATGCTTCTTTTAGTGCTCCACTTACAAAGAAGGGTAAGCCGACTTTTGAAGAGAGAATCGGTACGGCAGTTTAGAGTCTAAGCCTGCATAATCTACCCCAATTCGGGGTCCTATCACAATTTGTTTTTCGTCGAGAATGAGGTCGATGTCGGCTATCCACAGGGTGTCGCTGCTCAAGGGGGTACCGTTGAGGGCGCAGGTGATGCCGAGGGCAGAGGCGAGGGCTCCTGGGCCTTGGGTGAGATTTTTGGATTTGCGGCGGGTGTGCATGTGGGCGAGGCCGTGTGTGGGGTGGAGGGCGCGGATGAGGACGGCATGAGGGGTCTCCTGGGGGCCAGTGACGACGTTGAGGAGGGAGTGGAGGCCATAGCAGAGGTAGACGTAGGCGACGCCGCCTGCATGGTACATGATTTCGGTACGGGGGGTGCGTTTGCCGCCATAGGCATGGCTGGCGCGGTCGGTGATGCCGGCATAGCTTTCGGTTTCGGTGATGATGCCTCCGGTGAGGTGGCCATCGATGTGGGTGCAGAGGAGCTTGCCGAGGAGGGTTTTAGCGATGTTTACGACGTCGCTTGTTTGGTAGAGGCTGAGGGGAAGCTTTTTCATGATGGAGTTGCCATTCGGCTAGGGTTTGGGTGAGGTCTACGCGGGTGAGGTGCACTTGAATGGGCTGCCCTACAGTATAGGTCTGGCCGGTTCTTCTGCCGCGCAGTTGCATGGTGGCTTCGTTGTATTCATAAAAATCCCTGCCTATTTCTGAGATGTGAAGAGATCCTTCAAGGTCGAATTGGGGGACTTCAAAGAAGAGGGAAAAGGGTTTGACGCGGGTGATGAGAGCGGGATAGGTTTGGGCGGGATCACTCTCGAGGGCGGCGGCGGCGAGGCGGAGTTTTTTGAGGACTTTGACGGAGGATTCGGCGCGGAAAGAGATGCGCTCTTTTTCAGAGCAGGCGGTGGCGACGGCTTCGAGGTCTGTGTCGGGGAGGAGCTCGTTTGTGAGGAGGCGCTGGATGATGAGGTCAGTGTATCTGCGGATGGGGCTGGTGAAGTGGCAGTAGTGTTCGAGGGCAAGTCCATAGTGACCAATGTTGTCGGGGGAATAGGCGGCAAGGCGCATGCTGCGGATGAAGCTGATGGAGAGTTGGGGGAGGAGAGGAGAGTCTTTGGCTTCTTGGAAGAGCTTTTGGATGTCTTTGTGGGTTGGGGTAGCGGGGAGTTGGAAGCCTAAGGATCTGGCAAAGGCGTAAAAGTCTTGGTAGGAGTCGCTGGAGGGTTGTTCGTGCACGCGGTAGATGAGCGTTTTGCCTTGAGCTTGGAGGTGGAGGGCGACGAGTTCGTTGGCTTTGAGCATAAATTCTTCGATCATCTGGTGGGTGATGTCGTATTCGATGCGCTCGATTTTGAGGGGTTTGCCTTTTTTATCGACGATGAGGACGTTGTCGGGCATGGAAAAGTCGATGCTGCCCCTTTCAAAACGTTTTTTCTTGAGGAGATGGCAAAGCTCGACCATGCGCTGCAAGAGAGGCGCGTGGGAGCTTTTTTTCTTGCTTTCGAGAATTTCAAGGGCCTCTTCGTAGGTAAATCGTTTGCGGCTTTTGATTGCGGATCTGCCGATTTCCCAGTGGACGAGGGTGCCAGAGGTGTCAAATTCGGCAAAGACCGATTGGGTGAGGCGGATCACCCCTTGCTTTAGGCTGCAGAGTTCATTGGAGAGCTCCTCGGGGAGCATGGGGACGCAAGTGCCGGGAAAGTAGGTGGAATTGCAGCGGGTAAAGGCCTCTTGGTCAAGGTGCATGCCTGGTTTGACGTAGTGGGCGACGTCGGCGATGTGGACGCCGAGGTGGAAGTGGCCTCGTTCGTCTTGCGTGAGGCTGATGGCGTCATCGTAGTCGCGGGCGGTGGTGGGGTCGATGGTGACACATTCCCAGGAGGTCAGGTCTCTACGGTCGAGAAGTTCTGTTTTGGTGACTTTCCCGCCGAAGGCTTTGGCTTCTTCGATGGATTCCTGAGTGAAGCCGTTGGGGAGTTCGAACTCTTCGATGGCGGCTTGGACGTCGATGGCGGGGTCGGAGATGTGGCCGATTTTTCGGTCGAGGGCCGATTCGATGGGGTCGGAGGTCCAGTCGAGGACTTTGCAAATGATCCGGTCTCCTTCTGCGAGAGGGTCTTTGGTCATGACGAGAATGTGTTTTTTGGGGCCAAGGAGGGCCGAGTGGGCAAGGAAGTGGTGTCCCTCTTTGCGCACGATGATGACGGCAAGGTGAGATCTGCTTCGCTTGAGGATGACAAGAATAGCTCCTTCAGGTCCTTTTTCTGAGAGGTGGGGGTTGACCTCGATTTCCACGGTATCTCCATCCACAGCGCCTTGCATCGAATGCTTCGGAATGAAGACGTCGGGGCCATTCCCAGTCTTGACAAAGCCAAATCCCTTTTTATGTACGCTGATGACTCCGGTGGCTAGGGAACCGGTTGTGGATTGGAGGTAACGTCCATGCTGATGCTTGAGCTTACCTTGAGAGACCAGATTATTAAGAATTTCTTTGAAAAGGTCGATGTGAACCGGGGCAATGTCGAGGTTTTGGGCAAGTTCTGCAAGGGTGGAGGGGGTAAAGCGTTTGCCTTGGGTATATTGAAGAATGATTTTGGTTAGGTTGTGGGCAATTTTCTCAGATTTCTTGGGGAGATGGCTTCGAGCCCCCTTTTTTGATTTAGGATTCATCTACCCACATAATAAGGCGGGGGGGGGATTCATGCAACAACGATTGCTGGGGTCAGCTGTTCTTTCTTCTGTCCTAATTTTAAATTGACCCAATGCGCACGGAGTTGTTGCTTGATTTCTTCGCAAAGGATTTTTTCATTTTCTAAACCTTTATTCTCGATCCACTGCACTGTCTTTGTAAGATTTTGTTTGAGCCCAGTTAAAGCGTTTGTAATGCCTGCAATTACAATTCCTAATGCAACAGCTTTGATGGCATAAATAGTAGCGAGGAGAAGCACGGCAGGTAATACTGAATAAAGAGCTGTTGTCACCAAAATCACCGAGGCGATGACTGCAATCTTCATTGCACGATACGAATGGATCTTTTGTAGCACTTCACGTAGCGAAGGAGAGGTAAGACTGCTGAGATAAATCCCCGCGCAGAACCCAAGAAAAAAGCCAGCTGCCTTAGTTGCGATTTGATAGATTCTTGCTACAATGGGATGATTGCCTAGAGAAAGGAGGGCAGCGGGACAGTGTTTGGTCATATCTCCGATGAGCGGTTGGACGCGAGAAATGAGGTGTGTGTTGATTTTTGGCCCCAGAAAGTCAACATGTGTAAAAGTTACGTAGCTCAGAACAAGGCAAACGCTTGTGACAGTAGGAATGCCTAAAACTATAACTGGTTTCATTTTCTTTATGGAGCGGGGACATTGAATCTGAAAAAATATGCGAGCCTTTCTTATGAGGGTATTTGCTTTTGGGATGTGTTGATTGACTTCTGCAAGTGCTCTGTCAAAGGTAAATTCTTGGTGCGTCCATTGGGAGTCAAAAGAATCTTCCAGAAGCGCACGCGTTGGATTTGCAGGCATCGGGTAATAGCGCTCGTCGTTTTCATGAAGCTTAGTCAAAATGGCTCTTGCTAAATCATCGCGGTTCTGATAGGAAGGTCCATTCTTTTGAAGAAAATCGAATACCAGAGGGTTGTCATGAAGATGCTGCATAGGGAGGGTTGAGGAAACCATCTTTAAGCCCTGTCGATTTGGGGTTGAAGAATTTTATGGGAAACAAGGAGCCATTCCATGTATTCTTTGGGTAGCCCATTTGCTGCTAGTTCTGACGGATACAGTTTCGTCTGTTCTACAAAATCTAAAGCATGTTGTTGCATCATTGTGCTGAGTAAGAGTTTTTCGAGCGCAGGCCGGTTTTTGTAGACTTGTTCAAGCTTAGCTTTTTCTGTAACTACATCAAATTTATTGCATTTGTCCCACGCTTCCTGGCTGTTCTCATACGTGGGGTTAATCTGTTCTACTATGTCTGTGAGCTTGGTTTGAATTTCTTCTTGCTTCCAGTTCCATTGCGTATGTTGCTCTTTTGCCCAATCGAAAATACGCTCGCGCAAAGTATCGGATTTTTTGATCTCCTCTTGAACGGTTCGAATGATCTCTTGGTCGGTATACTCTTGGAAGAACTGTTCTATCTGTTGAATTGGGTTCTTAAGTGACGTTAAATGTTCGATGACGTTTTGGGAAGAAGGAAGAGCTAAAATTTTCCCTAAAGCTTCCATGTATTGAGTGTAGCAGTGTACATCTGTGCCAATTTTCGCAATATGTTTTTGGGCGATTTCTCTTCGTTTTTCAGTGCAAAGAAAATGGAGATACTCTTGGAGAGTCATTGTCGAGGGCGTTTTCTTTCCGCTTAAACGCGAATAGGCGTCGAGAGATTCCGCGCAATAAGCTGCGCCGCAACGAGCGCCGGCACCTGCCATGTCTACGGCAAGACGGTGTATTTCTTCTTTGTAATTCTTGTATTGGTTTTTCTGGTCTTCGGTATATTTCGAAGGTTCTGTGCCAGCCGACTCTTGGAATTTTTCTAAATCTTTTGCGACTTTATGAATACAAAAACGGAGGTTGTCTTCGATAGCCTTATAAAACCTTTCAAGCTGAGGAATGTCGTAAGAAGGAGGTGTTCCAAGGAATGGGACTCGATTCTTAATGTTATGGATGAGCTTTTCTAAATCTTTTCTGTTTGTAGTATGTAAAACGTATCCTGCTTGACTGGACGTGTTATCTTCATAGAATTGTAGCAGGTTACTTACTTGCACCGTATCAGGTACATGACGGATGTCTACAGCTGTGTCAATCACTTGCATATGTTCTGGGTGGAGCTTATTTTGCTTCAGATGCTTCAATGCAATTTCAGAATGGGGCAAGCCCGATTGTGGGAATAGCTTTCCATAAACTCGTCGGGCGGCATCCACTACGAAAAGGAGCGCACAATCCAGGATTGTAAATCCGAGTGCGACCAAAACTTTTGGATAAAGGTAGGCAACAGATTCTTGTGCGCGAAGGTTATCCATTATTTTATCGGTTTGAATGGAGGCATTTTTGTAGAGTGTGGGAATGGATTTGCCTGTGCTGGCTGCAGCATATGCAAGTGATTGAAAGAAGATGGCAGTGCTATAAAAAGGAAATGCCGCAGCTTTGCCCACACGTGCAGCGACGTCACAAAGGCTGAAGTGGGCTGCCGTCTGTCGCGGTGTGAGGTCGACCCTAAAAGGTGGATCTAAACTAAATACTATGGTTGCCATAAAAAGGGCACCATTATCGTTGGATTTCCGATAAACAGCAATATAAAAATTATTTTAAGAAATGGCAGCCGCGCTGGATGAGGTGGCTCTGGAGCGAGGAGACATCTTCATAGAGTTCGCTGTCGAGACCGGCTTTGCGGGCTCCTTCCACATTGACCAGGAGATCGTCTGTAAAGAAAACATTTTTCTTGGCAAGCTTCAAGGCTTTTTTGAAGATGGGAGAGTAGGGTTTCAGGGAGCCTACTTCGTAGGAGAGGACTTTGTAATCGAAGAGGGAGAGGATGGGGTAATTTCGCTCGGCAAAGAGGTAGTGGCTTTCGCAAGTGTTGGAGATGAGGATCAGCTGGAGTCCCGCTTGCTTGAGAAGGTGGAGGGTGGGCCAAAGAGGTGTGTTGGGGGTGAAAATGTCGGCCATGGCGTGCATAAAGGCGTCGAAAGTGAAGGAGCGGGGGGCTTGGGCTTGGAAATGGCGGTAGAGTTCTTGGCTGGTGAGGGTACCTTGTTCGTAGGCTTCTTGGATGGCGGGGGTGGCCAAGGCTTTGACTGCTGCAGAAGAAAGTCCAGAGAGGACACTAATTTGGGTAAACATCTTGTTGTGGTCGAAGAAAAGGAGGACGTTTCCAAGATCAAAGCAAGCAGTTTGGAGCATGTTATGGGTCCCTGTGACTTAAAATCCAAAAGCTTACGTCTGGATAGAGTTGGACAACTTCTTGGGCCCAGTTTTCGGCCTCTTTGCGGGAGGAGAAAATCATGGCGGCTTTGGCTAGGGCGCAGGCGTAGATGCAGGTGGGGGCGATGACGGCGGCTGCAGCAATGGAGTAGGGGGTTTGTTCGATGGGTTGAGCGGTGAGAGGGTCGATGATGGGGAAATAGCGGTGGACTTGGTGGTCAGGTGCTGCTTCTGCAGGGAGGATCAATCCTTTGGTGGTAAATTCGCCGCTGACGGCGATGGCGGCATTGCGCAGGGGAATGGGGGTTAAGGGGTGTCCTTCTTGTTGCAGTGAGGGGTTGATGGTGACGATCCACTCTTTTCCGTTTGGTTGGCGTCCTATGGCTCTGCTTGCGCTGCCCCATTGGACAAAAAGATCGGAGTATCCTTGGGCTTGGAGTCTTTCGACGATCTGGTCAATGGATTGTCCTTTTACGAGGCCAGAGAGGTTGATACAGGTGCCTTTTCGTTTTTTTTCTATTATTTTTTCTCGAAGAGTGAGATGGGACCAGCTGAGTTCTTCGCAGGCTTGTTGTACAAGAGTGGTGTCGGGCATTTTCTTTTGGTTTAATGCTTTGCGCCATATGCGGCTTAAGGGTTCTACTGTAGGGTCAAATCTGCCGCCGCTCAATAAAACGATTTTGTCAGATGAATGAAGAAGGAAGAGGAGTTTTTCTGAGGGTGTAAATGTCCCTATGGAGAGGTTGTTGAATTGGGCAATTTCTGAGAGGGTTTTGTCTGCTTCGCGAAAGACATGATTGAGAAGGGTTTGAATGTCTTTTTTTTCTTTCGAGGAAAGAGTTTTTCCGATGGCGATGTTGTAGGTCGTTTCCATGGCTTTGCCGTGGAAGTAGGTGTATGGGTCTTTGGGTTTCGAGGTGCATGCGGCCAGGAAGAGAAAGAGGAGACTAACGAATTTCATCCTTTGTTGTATAACTCAAAAATGTGTTTTGCAACAACATGGCAATGGTCATGGGGCCGACTCCTCCGGGAACGGGTGTGATGTGGGAGGTGAGGGGGGCGACCGCGTCGAAATCGACGTCGCCGACGATCGTTCCGTTGTCAAGGCGGTTGATGCCGACGTCGATGACGACGCTTCCGGGCTTTACCATCTCTTTGCGGATGAAGCGGGGCTGTCCCATGGCAACAATGAGGATGTCGGCCGATTTGGTGATTTCGGAAAGGTGGGCCGATTGGCTGTGGGCCAGGGTGACGGTGGCGTTGCAATCGACCCGTTTTTGTACGAGGAGGGCGGCGAGGGGTTTGCCGACGATGTTGCTTCTGCCTACGATGACGACTCTTTTGCTGGAAACGGAAATTTGATAGGCGTCCAAGAGTGTTTTAATGCCGAGAGGAGTGCAAGGGAGAAATCCTCCTTCTTGGCCGAGGAGGAGCTTTCCCATGTTGAGGGGGTGAAAGCCGTCGACATCTTTGGCTGGGTCGATGGCGAGCATGACAGCACTTTCTGAAAGAGGACGAGGGAGGGGAAGTTGGACAAGGATCCCGTCGATTGTGGGGTCTTCGTTGAGGGTTTTGATTGTTTCTAACAATTCGGTTTGACTGACATTGGCGGGAAGTTCGATGAGCGTGGAAATGATCCCTACTTTGGCACACGCTTTTCTTTTGGCGCGGACGTAGCTTTCCGAGGCGGAGTGATTGCCGACTAAAATGAAGGCGAGGCCCGGTTTCCTTTCTGGGAGGAGAGAGAGGCGCTGCTCGATTTCATCTAGAACAGCTGTAGCGATTTTTTTTCCGTCGATCAGGATCATGAGACCTTCCGTGTAAGGAGAGTAGAGAGGGGTTTGTGGATGTGGCCGTTGGTGGCGAGGATGGGTGTATGCTTTCGGTAAGAAAAGGGGGAGCCATCCCAGGTCGATGCGTGTCCTTTTGCTTCTTGGAGGAGAAGGAGCCCTGCGGCGCAGTCCCAGGGTTTTAGGCCTACTTCGAAAAAGCCGTCGAGTCGTCCGGCTGCGGTGTAGGCTAAATCGATGGCGGCCGATCCCAATCTGCGGATCGGAATGCCTTCGCGAAGGATGTCGCCAAAGTGTTCAATGCAATGGTGGGGATTCTTGTGAACGTCGTAGGGAAAGCCCGTGGCCAAGATGGCTTGGGAAAGTTCGGTTGTTTTTGTCACCGAGATGGGTTCGCCATTGAGGGTGGCTCCTTTTCCCTTTTCTGCGACAAAGAGTTCGTGGGTGATCGGTTGGTAGACGACGCCTGTGTGCAGTTTCCCCTCTTTTTCTAGGGCGATGCTCACGGAAAAGACAGGTATTTGGTGGGCAAAGTTGACGGTGCCATCCAGAGGATCCACAATCCAGACAAGAGAACTTTTTCCTTGGCTTTCCCCGCTCTCTTCAGCTAAGAACTGAGAGTCAGGGACTTGGCTTGTTAAAAAATCGAGGATTTGTTTCTCGGCTTTTATGTCGTGTTCGGTGACAAGGTTGTGCTTTCCTTCTTTGGATTTCACGGAGAATTTTGTTCCAAAGCCGTGGCGCAAAAGATCCCCTGCTTGGAGTGCGGCCTCGATAGCTAGGAGTGTGAGGTGGGAAAGAGAGTGGGCCAATGAAGACTCCATAATTTACGCAGTTTGACATAGAGATAGAGGGGCGCTGCAAACCAAAGCAACGCATAGATCCCATCAGCGATCGGCATACCGATGAGATCGGCAAAGAGCCATTTTCCAGAAAAGGGGACTCTTCTGTCAAAGAGAAAAAGGAGGAACAGTTGGAGGAGGGTCGAGGTGGCGGAAAAGAGGGCTGTGAAGAGGGAAAGATGTAAGGGGCGGTCGTAGAGAAAGTGTTTCCGGAGCGAGTAGAGAAAGAGGGCAGTGAGAGAATAATTGAGCGCATGGATTCCCATGGGATCTTCGGAAAGGAGATCGATGAGGGCGCCTGCGAGGGTGGCGAGACAGGCTGTTTTTGGAAAAGAGCTGCGTAGGATTACGAAGACGATCCAAGGGGCCATGGGCAGGAGGGCAAAGGGGGGTTGAAGGACACACTGCAAAATGAGGGCGACCATCCCCCACAAAAAGGTTGCAATCAGCACTCTTTGGCTCCCAAGGTTGCTTTGAGGAGGTGGGCATTGTCGAAGAGGAGTTTATGCCATTTCCAGGCCGATTCAATGAGGGTGGGAAGGTCAGAGTGGAGCGGTTTCCACGTCAGTAGTTCAAATGCTTTTTTCGCATCAGCCACAAGAATAGGGGGATCTCCTTCGCGTCTTTTCTCGAGACGAGCTGATAAGGGATGGCCGCAAAATTTTTGTACTGCTTCAAGGATTTCAAAGACAGAATATCCTGTGCCGGTTCCCAAGTTGACCGTAAGGCTTTTTTGATGGCTCAAGAGCCTCTGCAGCGCCTTCACATGTGCCTCTGCAAGATCTTGGACGTGGATATAGTCGCGCACCGCGCTCCCATCTTTCGTAGCAAAATCGGTTCCGTAGACTATCACTTCTTTGCGAAGGCCTATGGCTGTTTGCAAAATTGAGGGGATAAGGTGGGTTTCTACTGCATGATTTTCGCCGATTTCGGTTGCAAAGTCGGCGCCGGCCACATTGAAGTAGCGGAGCATGGCGCATCGGATTCCATGGGTCCGTTCAAAGTCGCGGATGATTTGCTCGATCATCCATTTCGACCTTCCATACGGGCTGATCGGTTCCTGCGGATGCTCTTCGGTGATGGGGATCTGTTTAGGCAGTCCATAGGTTGCGCAGGTGCTGGAAAAGACAAGGAAAGGAACCTTATGATCGCGCATCGCCTCTAGCAAATGAACAGTAGCGTTCACGTTATTGCGGTAGGTAAATCCTGGATCCTGCATCGATTCGGAGACGATGGCGTGCGCAGCAAAATGGAGGACAGCGATCGGCTTATATTGGAGAAATGCTTCATCAAGCTTAATCCGATCATTCAGATCGCCTTGGACAAAGGGGCCCCACTTCACCGCGTAGGCGTGTCCTGTCGATAAATTGTCATACGTCACCGGGACAAATCCTGCAAGCGCCAGTTGCTTGCATGCATGACTTCCGATATATCCCGCGCCCCCCGTCACTAGCACTGTTTTTTTCATCAAAACGCTCCTCGAGAAAAGAGGACAGCGGGCACAGTTTTGGCAATGATAACTAGGTCTTTCCAAAAGGTTCGTGTCATGGCGTATTCGGCCTCGATCTGACACCTTTCTTCAAGGGAGATTTGGCTCCTTCCTGAAGTTTGCCATGTTCCGGTGATTCCTGGTCGAACTGACAAAATCAGATCAGCCTTTTTTCCATACAACTTTCTCACTTCCTGCAGGAACTGACTGGAAGATCCCATTAAAGTTAAAGGTCTTGGTCCTACAACGCTCATGTCGCCTTTGACTACGTTCCAGAATTGAGGAAATTCATCGAGGGAGGTTTTTCTTAAGAATTTGCCTATGGGGGTAATACGAGGGTCATTTTTGAGCTTTTGAAATAGGTCCCACTCTTTTTGGAGTGGAGGATTATTTGCGAGCAATTCATGCAATCTTTCTTCTGCATCGCGGTACATGGAGCGAAATTTCCAGCAATCGATGATTTTTCCACCCCGTCCAAGCCTTGTACTCTTATAAAAAACAGGGCCTGGCGAGCTGCATCTCACGAGGAAGGCCAGTATCAAAAGAATGGGGGAAGTGGAGATTAAAATAAGAATACTAAAAAGAATATCAAATAGCCGTTTGGGGGCATTATGCTTTACTTCAATTTTGGACGGTCCTACAGAAGAGAATGTGCGCAAGATGCGCAATTTATTTGCCGCACTCGAGAAAACAGTCTGCATACACAGATGTTAATAGAAAAATCAGTATATATGCAACGGAGGAACTATTATCTACGGCCGCAAAGGCGCGCGAAAAAGGCTCTGATCCAGGCAAGAAATCCGCTCACCGCTCTCCAAATGCGCTGTAGCGGATAAAGCGTTTTGCCATAGTTTGTTAATCTTCATTGCTACAAGAACACTCTCAGCAGGTAAACACTCTCCTACCAGTGTGATCACGTCTGCGCATTCTTGAAACTTAAGCTCTTTGGTCACATTCTGACTTGTTGGAAATGTAACTGACATAAAACATCTCTTATGTGTTTAGTCTATAGAATAAATGGAGAAGACATGCGAAGAACGAGGCAACGCGGGCCAGCAAGCAGTTGATCAGTGCGCATAATTTCTGACAGGGGGAAAGGCGAGGAGGGATCGGCTTGGAGCTTGTTCTCTTACATGAGTAATAGGGGTCATTCGGTCGTTGAATATAGGGGGCAGGGTTTGTTGTTTGGATAATTTGTTCACCAACGAGTTTCATTGTGGAATGTTGGCCATTCAAAATCTGTGTGACCCACTCGATCACATTGCTCATGCCCACTATAATTTGCATTTCGGGATTTGAGAATTGGATGACCCAATCCTTGCTTGAAGAATCATAAAATACGGACGCTATCGTATCTGCATTTTCTGTTTTGATTTGATATGCCAGTCCCACATGTTCTTTTTCAGTCTGAAAACGCATTACAGGGGACGTCATGGCTTTCATTTGAATTGACTTCTCTTGGACGTCCAATTCTGGTACACGCCAAAGAGATAGTTTTTTGTTTCGGAAGGCGACAACCATCTCGCCAGGAAAACCCGCTCTACGACAAGAGTTGTCTTCTTGCTTTGCAGCGAGTATTTCTTGGCTATTTGATACTATCTTTATTTGAGCAATATCTCCATCTAATATTGCAGTTTTTCCGCCCTCAACCGCGACTGGATATGCCGCCTCAGTTGTAGTTGTTCTTGCAACCAGAGTAGGAATGATATCGACGTTGTGGTTAGATCCAGCAGAAATATCAAAAGGATTGGTTTCACAAATGACCCGTTTCTCTCCATCACTTACTGCCACTCTTGCTGCAAGGCCGTATTGTCCGTTAGGATCCTGGTACACCATCAATGTTTGACTCAGCGCTGTGGGTGGAATCTCTTTTAGAGTGACATACCCTGAACTTGGTTCTACCTCAAAATAGCCGGTCAAATCTATGCGAGGAAGACGCATGATGGAGATTTTCTTCTGACAAAAAATATCGGCTGTTTTTTTGCAAAACCCGTTTTCTTTCCCCATGACCCTATTTTCAAAGGTTAAAGACAGTTCTGAGTCATGCTCTAGCGCAAAGATGCGCCAGCACCAGTTGACGCGATTGGCCTGCAGTGCGTCTTTTAAGGGCAAAAAGCTCAGTGCGAGACTTAGCACATCTGTAGATTGATCAATCTTAGATATAGTCATTAAGGGTCCTCCGAGTTGGGCAATACGGTATATTCAGTGGCATTATTCCTTGTTGAAAAGGTTTGCGAAAAAGGCTGCGATTTTCGCAAAGATCCAGTGAATCGCATTCCAAATTTTTTGGAGTGGTCGAGTCGAACTTTTCGTTGACGGTTGAATGGTTTGGTTTGTCACAGGAGGTGTGTGGGCTGGCTGTATATTGTGCAGAAATTTCTCAGAATGTGTATTTTCCTTTGCGTATTGAGAGTTCCATAAATCCATGAAGATTTGTTGTGCTTTACGCAATTGCTCATCTGACAAGCCTCGAGGGGTGTAAAGTACTAAAGCACCTGTTCTGCCATTTAGTGGAGTAGAAGAGGAACTTGAGTGTGTTTTGTTGGGCGCGTTTAGCCAAACAGTAGTAACTGCCTTCGGATCATTTTTAGGGACGAAAAGGACTAAAGCGCCTGTTGCGCCATTCAGTTTCTCATTTAGTGGACGATCAACATATGTGTGACAAAGTTGGGTGGCGGTTTTATCTGCAGGGCTTATTGTAGTCATAGGTACACCTTTTATTTGTTGACTTGCTGTTATTAATCTTGGATCGTAAAATCCTGTACGTCTAATAAAGTTAATTGCTGACATAATCAAATGTGTTTTTCACGTATTATGATTGATTGCATGATTTATGTGTATGAGTTATTAATTAAGAGAGTAATTGAAAATTTAATTACTCTCTTTGAGATGGTCAGGGATGCCTATGGCGATGTAATCAAATCCTTTTAGCTTCATGTCGTTGGGTTTGTATTGGTTGCGTCCGTCGAAGAAGGCGGCGCCTTGCATGTGGGCGCGGATCGGGTGAAAGTCGACGAGGCGGAATTGTTTCCATTCGGTTAGGAGGGCGATGGCGTGAGCCCCTTCGGAAGCTTCATGCTCGCTGTTGCACCACGTGATTGCGGGGGAGTTGCCAAGAATTTTTTTGGCGTTGGGGATTGCGATGGGGTCGAAGAGGCGGAGGTAGCAGCCGGCAGAAAGGAGTTCATGGATGAGGGTGAGGGAGGGAGCTTCTCGCATGTCGTCGGTGTCGGGCTTGAAAGAAAGCCCCCAGAGGGCGATGGTTTTGTTTTTGAGGCCGCCGCGGGTGCTGAAGTAGCGGGCGATTTTTTGTCCTAAGACTTTTTTTTGCCGTTCGTTGACGTTGTCGACAGCTTGGAGGAGGTGGGGTTCGCAGCCGACTTCGGCAGCGGTGGCGATGAGGGCGCGGACGTCTTTGGGAAAGCAGGAGCCTCCGTAGCCTACGCCGGGATAGAGGAAGCTATAGCCGATACGGCTGTCGGAACCAATTCCTTTGCGCACTTCGTTGATGTTGGCGCCTACTTCTTTGCAGATAGAGGCGATTTCGTTCATGAAGGAGATGCGGGTGGCAAGCATGGCGTTGGCGGCATATTTTGTGAGTTCGGCGGAAAGTGTGTCCATGACGAGGATGCGATCGTGGCTGAGGGTAAAGGGGGCATAGATTTCTTTGAGGACTGTAGCGGCTTTAGGCGAGTCGGCGCCGATGACAATGCGATCGGGTTTGAGACAGTCTTGGATGGCGGCTCCTTCTTTGAGAAATTCTGGGTTAGAGACGATGTCAAAGGGGATGGAGACGTTTCGCTTGGAAAATGTTTCAAGGAGTGTGTTGCGGACGCGGTTTGCGGTGCCGACGGGTACGGTCGATTTGTTGACGAGGATCCGATAGTCGGTGATCTGTTCTGCAATTTGTCTTGCAGCATTTTCTACGTAGCTTGTATTGCAAGAGCCGTCGGGGTTGGAGGGGGTAGGGACGGCGATGAAGATTACTTGAGAGGCGGCAACGGCTTTGGCGTAATCGGTGGTGAAGGAGAGTCGTTTGTGGTGCATGTTTCGTTTGACGAGTTCTTCGAGGCCGGGTTCAAAGATGGGAATTTCGCCTCGCACGAGCGCTTCGATTTTATTTCTATCGATGTCGAGACAGAGGACATGATGGCCCATTTCAGCAAAGCAGGCACCCGTGACAAGTCCTACGTATCCTGTTCCCACGATCAATATGTGCATGTGCGTCCTCTTCAGTCAAAGAGAAAATTTTTACCAGAAGGGGGTTTTTCTAGGAAACAAGTTTATCTATGATATTGCTTTTTGCGGCAGGGCGGATTTTTGATGACTTGAGAACTTTCTTCTAATCTCTTTTTCAGTAGAGTAGCTATTCTCCGGTCGAGCTTTTTTTCGAATGCGGTTTGGGAGCATTTGATTTTTCCTTCCGATACTTCCGATAGAAAGGTAAAATATTGCTGGTCTAAATGTTCTTCAATGTCGGGACAGTCTTGCAAAAGACATTCGTTTTCATCATACAGAGTTTGTAGATTCAGAATAGTGGAAGAGATCTGAGAGAGCTTTTGAGTTTCGTTCAGCTTGTGCATCAAATCGTTTCGTTGATTTTCATTTCGTTTGAGAAGATCTCGGCATTCTGGAGAGGATAGATTCATGCAGCCCATGCGATTGTATTCTTCTAGAGCATACGCGGCTTTTTGAACCATTTTTTGGCTATCCTCTAAGTATTCTTTGCCGCAGCGTTCACGCATGCGATCTATCTGTATCCAGGTAATTTGCCGACTGACTCGATTCTCGTGGCACAAGAAGTCAGATGCTTGTGTAGTATGGAGAGTTAGAAAAATAACCAAAGCCATTGTAGAAAGATTCGCTTTCGATCTGTTGTTTTGTGGGGAAACGTACGGAGAGTTAAAGAGATCGAAAGAAATTACAGACATAGCTTTACCAATTTCTGAGGTTGCCTTGGCAAAGAATCATGCGCTGGTCGCAGCGCGCAGCGAGGTCGAGATCATGTGTGGCGAGGACGAGAGTTTTTTTGCGCTCGCGGACGAGAGAAAAGAGGAGATCGTGGATGGCGGCGGCATTTTCATGGTCGAGGTTGCCTGAGGGTTCGTCGGCCAAGATAAGGTCGGGGGAGGTTACGAGGGCGCGGGCGATGGCGATGCGTTGTTTTTCGCCGCCAGAAAGAAGTTTGGCGGGGAAGTGGGCGCGGGAAGTTAAGCCAACGGCGTCGAGGAGGGCCAGGGCGTGGGCCGGAGAGGCGGGTTTGCGTGCAATGCGCAGCGGCATGAGGATGTTTTCGAGGGCAGTGAAGTCTTCGAGGAGGTTGAAGGATTGGAAAATGAAGCCGATGTGTTGGTTGCGTAAGGTGGGGGCGAGGGAGGGGGTGACAGTTTGGCCGGCGATGGTGAGGGTGCCGCTGTCGGCTTTTTCAAGGGTGCCGAGGATTTGGAGGAGGGTGGTTTTTCCTTCGCCCGATTTTCCGGTGATCGCAAGAGAGGCGCCAGCAGGAAGGGAGAGGGAGATGTCGGAGAGGAGTTTGATTTTTTGGGGCGAGGTGAAGGTTTTGGTGATGTGGGTGGCGGTGAGGATCATTCGTTCCTCAAGACGGTGGCGGGTTGGATGCGGCTGGCTTTAAGGGCGGGGATAAGACCGGCGGCGAGCGAGAGGAGAGGGGCAGTGAGGAGAACGAAGAGGAGGGCTTCCCAGCTGAGTTGGTTGGGGAGCGATTTGCCAAAGAAGGCGGGGTTGAAGGCGGATCTGCCTTGGAGTTTGCTGAGGAGGGAGACGAGGGTGTCAAGGTGGCGAAGGGTGAGGAGGGCAAGCGAGGTGCCGAGGAGGCAGCTGAGGAGGCCGATGAGGGTGCCGCACAGGCCAAAGATGGTGGCGATGCTTTTAGGGCGGGCTCCCATCGATTGGAGGATGGCGATCTCTTTTTTCTTGTCGCTGACGAGGAGGACGAGGAGGGAGATGATGTTGGAGCAGGCGACGATGAGGATGATGGAGGCGACGAGAAGAAGAAGGGTTTTGTCGCTTTGAAATTGTTGGAGGAGGTCTTTGGCGAATTCAAACTCTTTGTAGGTGGTGAGTTTCCAGTAGGGGGCAAGTCCTTTTTTCTCGAGGAGTTGGGAGAGCTTGGCGCTGGTTTGTTCGGTTTGGGCAATGTCAGAGAGCCAGACGAAGATGCCGTTGGTGGGGGTGCCGTCGGGAGAGAAGGTTTGGGTGACAGCGTGGATGGCGCGGGTCACCTCTTTAGGAACAAGGAGGCATTTGCTTCCCATGGCCATGACGCCGGGGTCGTAGAAGCCGGCGACGCGGACGTCGATTTTTTGTTCTTGTGAAGAGGCTCCGGTGGCAGCAGTAAACTGGAGGGTGCCGCGGTCGCCGATTTGGGCGCCGTTGTCTCGGTAGTTTTTAGGGAGGTAGATCGGGAGTCCGGGAAGGGAGGAGTCAGAGAGAGGGGTTTCAAGGAGGGTGGGAAGCGAGGGGTTTTGGTCAGGGATGGAGAGGAGGTAGGTCATTTGGGAGAGGGAGGCCGATGTTTTGAGGGTAAGGCGAAAAAGGGCGCCTCCCATTTCATAGTCTTGGAAGGTAAGGTCCGGGATTTCTTGCTTGAGTTCGGTGAGGGCGGCAAAGAGTTCTTTGACTGGGTCGTTGTGGTAGTTGGGAGGAAAGAGTGTGGGGAGTTCGGGGTCGCTGTCAGGACGGTAGGGGTCGGAGAGGGGTGATTCCCTTTTTTCACCGATGGTTTTGTAGGTGTAGCGGGAGGCGGCGGCGAGGGTGTCGATTTGGTAGAAGTAGGAGTGGTAGTAGGTTTCGGTGGGGGAGAGGCGGATGGGAGCATGGAGCGAGGTGAGGCGATGGAGCCAGTTTCGTTCGATTCCCGAAGTGACTGAGAGGAAAACGAGGACCAGCCAGACGACGAGAGAGATGACTAAAACAGAGAGTCCCGAGATTAAAGCCGTGGACCACGACTTTTTCCTCGGGACTAAATACTTGAGAGCTATGTTGATCTCAAACAAGGTTGAACCTATCTCAGTAAAATTTTTCGTCGAGTTTTTGGCTTATTTTGGCCGATTTTCGATTTTTTGTCGGGGGGGTAATATCAACTCGTATATTACCCCCTGACAAAAAATCGAAAATCGGCTCAAAAGAACCGAAAAATCGACGGAAACTTTTTACTGAGCTAGGTTCTACTTCGCTTCTTTAAAAACAACGTGTTTGCGTAAGGTAGCGTCGTACTTTTTGAGTTCGAGTCGCTTGGTGGTGTTCCGTTTATTTTTGATTGTCCAGTAGCAGTCGCTTGATTCTGTGCTTTGCAGCCGGATTGGTTCGCGTGCACCTTTTGCCATAAAAAACCTCTTGAATGTGAATTATCTTATCGCATGGCTTAAAAAGATGCAATGGGAATGCGTGGAAGAACTTCGAGATCAAGGGAATCGCTCCTCTTCTCTCGCTCAAGAAATTTGTGGTAGGCGAGGCCCCCGATCATAGCGGCGTTGTCGAGGCTTAAGAGGGCGGGGGGCCAAAAGAGGGGAAGGTGGGGAAATTTTTCGGCAAAGAGGATGCGGAGGCGTTGGTTATTGCAGACGCCGCCACCGAGATAGAGGGCTTGGGCGGGGGTATGAGTCAAGGCGAGGGCAGTTTTACCTGCTAGGTCGGTAAAGACAGCTTCTTGAAAGGAAGCTGCAATGTCGGCTTTTTCCGTATCGAGCAAATTTTTTCCTTGTATAGCGTAGAGAACACTGGTCTTGATGCCGCTAAAGGAGAAATCGAGGGGATTTTTTTTGACTTTTCCTGCGCGAAAAGGATGGCGATGGGGATTGCCGTGGCGAGCGATCCGTTCCACATGGGGGCCTCCGGGATAGGGAAGACCGAGAAGGATTGCGACTTTGTCAAAAGCTTCTCCGATGGCGTCATCCACAGTTGTGCCGAGGGGACGGTATTTTCCGAGCGATTCGATGGCGAGGAGGAGAGTGTGGCCGCCCGAGAGGACGAGGCCAAGGGCCGGAAATAGGGGTGTTTCCTGTTCCATCATGGCGGCGTAAAGGTGGGCCTCGACGTGGTTAACGCCGATGAGGGGTTTATTCCAAGCGAGGCTGAGTCCTTTGGCGGTTTGCATACCGACGAGGAGAGCGCCCACGAGGCCAGGCCCTTTGGCGACTGCGATGGCGTCAATTTGGTCCGGGGTAATCTTGGCTGTCTCGAGGGCTTCGTGGAGGAGAGGAAGGATCGCTTCAAGATGGCGGCGGCAGGCTAGTTCGGGAAAGATCCCTCCATATTTTGCGTGTATATCGGCTGAAGAGGCGATTGCTTGGGCTAGGATGGTTTTACCGTCCTTAACGAGGGCGATGGCAGTTTCATCGCAGGTGCTTTCAATGCCTAAAATGATCATGCGAGGTGCACCTTGCGGAAAAGCCAGTTGAGGGGAGGGATAAATGCATTGAGGGTAAAAATGGTGCAGTTGAGGCTTAAGTAAAGGCCATTTTTTACAAGAGCTTCAAAGAGGATGAGAGTACAGAGGGGAAGGAGGGTTGCGTGAGCTACTTTACGAGCTAGCTCGACAGATCGATGGGGGGAAGTCTCATAAAGAACTCTGACCGAAAGGCTCATATTGAGACGAATGTAGGGGAGGGGTTTCAGCTGCATAGTGTGGGGAAGAGTTTAACACATTATAGGGAAATCTTTCCAGCAGCTTCGCTGTCGAGAATCCAGAGGGCTTTGTGTTCGGGGGTGCCAAGGCGACTGGAGGGGTAAGGGGATTGGATGGGCGCGGTGAGGACTTTGGCAAGAATTTCTTGCTTTGAGGGGCCTAGGGCGTAGATGGCGACGTGGCGGCTTTGTTCGATGCAAGGGAAGGTAAAGGTCATCCGGTGGCAATCTTTTTGCGGCACGTGGTTGGCGACAACGAGCCTGTCTTCAACAGTGAGAGCGGCTGTGTGGGGGAACAGAGAGGCGGTATGTCCATCTTCTCCCATCCCGAGCATGACAAGGTCAAACAAATGTTTGTCTAAGTTGCGGTGAAGGATCTCTTCATATTTTTTTGCGTTTTGCTCGATGTCGGCTTCGGCTTCCATGCGAAAGATCTGTGAGGGAGGAATCGGCAGAGGCCTGAGCGCCTCCATGGCCATGTGGTAGTTACTGTCGGGATGATCGGGGGGGACAGCTCTTTCATCGCTCCAAAAGAGCCAGATTTTGGACCAGTCGAGGACTTGAAGGAGAGCCAAGGCTTGGTAGATCGATTTAGGGGTCGATCCACCGGAGAGGGCTACGACAAATCTACCCCGTTGCTGGATGGCTCTTTGTGCGCTATGGATCCAATTTTCCACAGCAAAGGCAATGGCAGAGGGTTTGTCTTTGGCGACAAAAAGATCGCGCCGCTCGTCGAAGGAGACAAGTGTATTTTTTATTAGCATAATTTTTGATCTCGCAGCTGGCGGAGCATCCCTAAGTAGTGGGTACTTGTTCCTTTTGTGCAAATCTCTTTGACGAGAGATTGCCCAGTGGCTGTTTGTCCTAAGACATAGTGGTAGGGAAGATCGCAGCTTTCATGGGATGAAAGCTCCACTTTGACGACATGGTACTGATCGGACAGGCGGGCAGCAAAGAAATGGTGATTTTCCCAAGTGAGATCGACGGAGATAACCGTTCCCGGGCCCAGTTTTTCATGGCGTGCCGTTTGGATTTGCGCCTCCACCCTATTTTTTGCCCCTTGCAAAGTGAAGAAGGGGGCCTTATCCGTTGTAAGCCACTTCCATTGGAGGCGGCTAGCCAACCAAGCGAGGAGGTACATGGATTGGATTTTTAAATGGCAAAATGACTCGGTTGTGCGCGAGTTATGGACAAACGAGACTGAGGAGAGGGTCGAGAGGGCCTCTCTTCGTTCGGATGGTTGAAAAACAGAAGCCAAAAGGTCGCGCCATCCCTCAGTTCTCGCCCAGTTGAGGTCGGCGATCTCAAATCCTTCCTTTTCGTTGAGATCGAGGAGTTTTGCTGCAAAGGCAGGGAGGTTGTCGGTGGCCTCTGAGTCGAAAATTAGCCGGTGGGCCAATTGCGAAAGGGGCTCAAAAAGGGGGTGGTCTTGGCTGGGATCTTCTCCCCACAGAAGGTAGATTGGGAGATCAGGGACTAAGTGAGGTAAAAGGAGTGAGGGGACTTGATGTAGGTTGGCACCCGCGACGCCAATGTCAATCTGATCGCAGGCAAATGCATTTTCGGTAGCCCCTGGAAACAAAACCGATACCGCTGTTTTTAAGTAATTTTGTCCTGCTGACGAATCTTCCGAGATAAACAGGGTGCGGCAGGGGAATTTTTCAACCACTTTTTCGACGATCTTGCGGATGTAGTCTGTGCGCTGCGAGAGTTTGTTGAAGATAATCAGATTGAAGAGCGAGGCCCGCATCTTGTTTTCTTTGGCGAGTGGCTCCCAAATTTTGAGAAGTTCCGCTTCGATGCGGCTAGGGTCTACAATTTGCTGTGCTGTCATAAGATGCGCCAAGATTTGCCATCTTTTCCGATCATGGCATCTGCCTCTTTTGGACCCCATGTTCCCGAAGCGTAATTGGGAAAGGAGGCAGGGGGATTTGCGGCCCAGAAGTCGAGGAGTGGCGTGTAGAGCTTCCACGACTGGGCGACCTCATCCGCTCGGGCAAAGAGGGTATTGTCCCCCGTAATGCAATCCCAAATCAGCCGTTCATAGGCTTCGGGTGGAGATTGGCCAAAGTAAGAGCCGTAACGAAAGTCCATTTTCACCGGCTGGATCGGGCTGCTTGGCCCCGGAACTTTGCAATTGATCTTCATGGCAATCCCTTCATCGGGCTGGATTCTGAGAGCCAGGACGTTGGGATCGTGTTTTTTTCCATGCTGCTGAAATAAAACACCGGGCGCATCCTTAAAAATGACAGCGATTTCGGTTCCCCGCTTGGGAAGTCTTTTGCCGCAGCGCAAGTAGAAGGGGACGCCAGCCCAGCGCCAGTTGTCGATGAAGAGTTTTAGCGCCACATAGGTTTCAATATTTGAGGTAGGGGAGACATCTTTTTCTTGCCTGTATCCAGTGACCTCTTTTCCGTTGATGAATCCGGGTCCATACTGGCCCCGGAGAATTGTCCCTTTAAAGTCCTGCTCGGAAAACCTTCGGATCGACTCGAGCACCTTCACTTTCTCATCGCGGATGGCATTGGCGCTTAAATTGACCGGCGGCTCCATGGCAACCAAAGATAAAAGTTGCATCATGTGGTTTTGCAAAATGTCGCGCAAAAGTCCCTGTTCTTCAAAGAAGTGGCCTCGGCTGCCGATGCCGATCTCCTCCGCCACGGTAATTTGAACATGATCGATATGTTTGTAGTTCCAGACCGACTCAAAGATCGAGTTAGCAAAGCGGAACACCAAGATATTTTGGACCGTCTCTTTACCGAGGTAATGATCGATCCGGTAGGTTTGCGACTCATCCAAATGCTTGGACAGATCTTTTTGGAGCGCATCGGCCGAAGAAAAGTTATGGCCGAACGGCTTTTCTATGATGACGCGCGACCATTTGTCTCCGCTCTTCGCATCGTAGATTAAGCCATTTTTCTTCAGTTTTTCTACGATGAGCGGGAAGAATTTCGGCTGCACAGACAAGTAAAAAACACGATTGCCTCTCGTGGAGAGCTTCGCATCGAGTTGGTTTAAAAAAGTGGCCAGCGCCTTGTATCCGGCGTCATCGTCAAATTCGGAGCGGTGGTAAAAGATTTTTTCCTGAAACGTTTTCCAAAACGGTTCATCGACTGGCTTCGTGCGCGAAAAGCTATTGAGATCATTTTTGATCTCTTCGCGGAAAACTTCGTGCGTCTTTTCTCGGCGGGCAAATCCAACACACGCAAAATTGGGGGGAAGCATCCCCTCGCGCCCGAGGTTATATAGCGCGGGAGCCAATTTCCTTCCCGTGAGATCTCCCGTGGCGCCAAAGATGACGACAATGCACGGATCGATATTGCGAAAAGATCTTCCTGCTTCAACCAAAGGATTTACAGACATAGGATGAGTTGTACCAAAAAAGGGCTCACTTGCGCAAGGAAGAATCGAGACGTGCGAGATAGCACTGCAAGAGGTGGAGGGCGGCGACTTGGTCTTCTCTCTCTTCCCGTTTTTTGCGGTTGAGACCTGTTTCACGCAGCGAGGTGGCTGCATGCTTGCTGGAGAGGCGCTCGTCGAGGAGAACGATGGGGAGGTCTAGTTTTTGGCCCAGTTCGTGGGCGAACTTTTCAACGAGGAGCGCCATGTCTCCTTTTTGTCCGTTCATGAGGAGGGGGAGGCCAATGACGATGACTTCGATCTCGTTTTTGCGGGAGTCAAGGCCTTGTGAGACCTTGTCGATACCCCCTTCGAGGGTCATGAGGGGAAGGGCGATCGATTGGGTGGCGTCGGAGATGGCTACGCCCACTTTCTTCAGGCCAAAGTCGAGGGCGACGATTTTTTTCATCCTTGTACCTTGGCTAGGAGAGCAGCGGAGGCGACAAAGTCTTTGAAGAGGGGGTGCGAGTCGAGGGGCTTGGACTTAAATTCGGGGTGAAACTGGACGCCGACCATCCAGGGGTGGTCTTTGATTTCTGCAATTTCGCAGAGCTGTCCTTTGTCGAGGTTGCCGGAGAAGAGAACTCCTTTTTCCTCAAATCGCTTTTTGTAGTCATTGTTGAACTCATAGCGGTGTCGGTGTCTTTCCCAAATGAGTTTCTTGCCGTAGGCGTTGAAGGCTCTCGAGCTTTCTTTTACTTCACACGGGTAGGCGCCGAGGCGCATGGTGCCGCCGAGATCGGTAATTTTTCTTTGTTCGCTGAGCATCGAAATGACCGGATCAGGGGTATTGGGGCTCACTTCGGTGGAGTGGGCCTCTTTCAAGCCGAGGACGTTGCGGGCAAATTCGACGATCATGACCTGCATCCCGAGACAAAGGCCGAAATAGGGGATTTTATTTTCTCTGCAGTAGCGGGCGGTGTCGACTTTTCCTTCCCAGCCCCTCTCGCCAAAACCGCCGGGAACGACGTAGCCGTGGCAGCCAGCGATCGCCTCGTCCACCTTGCCGTTTTTCAGGATCTGGTCTGACTCAAATTTGCGCAGTTCTAGCTCTACGCCTGCGGCGATGGCTGCGTGCTGGAGCGCTTCAAACACCGACTTGTAGGCGTCTTGCAGCTCCATGTATTTTCCGACGATGCCGATGATGACTTTGCCTTTGGGATGGATGACGGTGTGGACTAATTTTTCCCATGCGGCAAGGCTGGGCTTTATCGAGGGGAGATCGAGGAGCTTGCAGATATCGGAGTCGAGCCCTTGTTTGTGGAGGTCAAGAGGCACTTCGTAAATGGTATGTTCGACATCTTTTTCTTCAATGACTGCCTCTTTGCGGACGTTGCAGAAAAGGGAAATCTTTCCTCTCACCTCTTCGGAGAGGGGAACCTCACAGCGGCACACGATGATGTCGGGGATAATCCCGATGGCGCGCAGTTCGCCAACAGAGTGTTGTGTCGGCTTGGTTTTGACTTCTCCCGCAGCTTTTAGGAAAGGGACATAGGTCAGGTGGATGTTGATGCAGTCTTTTGGCCTTTCATAGCGGAACTGCCGTATCGCTTCGAGAAAGGGGAGCGATTCGATGTCTCCTACCGTGCCCCCGATTTCGACAAGCACAACCTTGGTGTTTTGGTCTTGCTGTGCACAAGCGAGAATCCGTTTTTTGATTTCATCCGTGACATGGGGAACGACCTGGACCGTTTTGCCGAGGTAATCGCCCTTCCGCTCTCTCTTGATGACTGTCTCGTAGATTTGACCTGAGGTGGCACTAGAACTTCTCGAAAGAGGGGAGTTGGTATAGCGGTAATAGTGTCCTAAGTCGAGATCGGTTTCGGCGCCGTCGTCTGTAACGTACACCTCTCCGTGTTGGAAAGGATTCATCGTCCCAGGATCGACATTGAGATACGGATCGAGCTTCAACATCGCGATTTTCAGGCCTCTTCCCTCGAGAAGATGGCCGATAGCAGCTGCTGTGATTCCCTTCCCCAACGAGGAGATCACTCCTCCTGTGATAAAGATATATTTTACTGACATAACATTTTCTCGAGTTTAACCAGGTCTTGCGGTGTATCCACTCCGATCGCAGTTTCCTTCACTACGGCTATCTTAATCCTATAGCCATTTTCTAGCACTCGAAGTTGTTCTAGATCCTCTAGTTTTTGCAAAGTTGTTGGAGGGAAATCAAGTAATTTCTTTAGAAAAGAAGTTCTGTAGGCATAGATGCCAATGTGGGCGTGGGCGGAGAGGGGAGCGTGGGGGGGGTGGTAGGGGATAGGGGATCTACTGAAATAGAGGGCATAGTGGGATGTGTCAAAGACGCACTTAACTACGTGGGGGGAAACAAAATCTTCTAGATGGGCGATCGGTGTGACCGGGGTAGCCACAGCAGCGATTGGATCGTGTTGGAGCGTTTGAATCACAGCGCGGAGCGTTTCCGGCTCTGTGCAGGGATGATCGCCCTGCAGGTTTATGAGGATGGAGGAGCGCTGGAGCTTGGCCTCTATTTGGAGGGCCTCGAAAATCCGTTCTGTCCCATTTTGGCAGTGTGAGGAAGTCCAGATGACTTCGCCCCCCAATTTTTGCGCATGATCTGCAATCCGCTCGTCATCCGTCGCAACAAAAACGGCATCGATTTCAGGGCAAAGGCGGGCTTTTTCCAAGGTCCGTTCCAAAACCGTTTTGCCATGAGCTCTAGCTAAAAGTTTCCCCGGAAACCGCGAGCTATTGTACCTTGCAGGAATCACGCATACGTTTGACATGAAAAAGACAATCGCAAATCAGTGAGATTTACAGCAAGCTGTTTTATATCGGGCATCTACCTCCACATTGACGTGAAAAATGATGTAGACTGTATAGGCAAGCAGCGCAAGGGGGGAAGCGGCCCACAAGGCCATGCCGCCAAAGGTAGCTGGAAGGGCGAATTTAAATGCGCAATTCCCCTCCACCGTGATCCGATATAAAAGGGCCCCTCCCCAACAGACTCCACAGGCCAAAACAGGTGATGAAGCCCCCGCCAGCACGAACATCAAGGCCCCCATGCAAATCGCGCGGAAAAGGTGGTTGACCAGGAGGGTTATTTTGTATAGACGAGGGTGCTGTTCGAGGTAACCTTTTGTTTGATTTGCCCAGGAACTTAAGCACTCTAATTTTTGCATGCAAACATGCTATCTTTGACTCGGGCTTCTTGTAAAATAAAAATTTTAGTCTACTATGTGAGAAAGGCAAAATTTAATATAATACCGGCGAGGAAAAAATGGCTGTCAAAAAATCTTTAGAAAATCTGCGGAAAAACTACCAACCTCAGATCCCTAGTATTCTACAAAATACTAGCGCAGTTGCCTTCTGCAATGGCAAGAACGGCGATCCTGTGCCCAAAGAAGAGTTGCGCAAGCTATTTCCTAAGACATTCGACCAACCCTACTGTTCGCTCGTGAAAAAAAGTGTGCCGAAGAAAAAAATGACCCTCGGCGTGGTTTTTTCTGGCGGGCAAGCGGCAGGGGGCCACAATGTTCTCGCAGGGCTGTGGGACACAATCCAGAGTTGGGACGCCGCTTCAAAGCTCATCGGTTTTTTAGGCGGATGCAGTGGAATCATCGAAAACAAACATAAACTTCTCGGAAAACAAGAGATCGACTCGGTCAGAAACATGGGTGGATTTGATCTCATCGGTTCTGGACGGACGAAGATCGAGACGCCTGAACAGATGGAAGCGTCGTTCAAGACGTGCATGCAACATAAACTCGATACTCTGATCATCATTGGCGGGGACGATTCCAACACGAATGCAGCCATCTTAGCCGAGTACTTTCTCGAAAGAAACTGTCCGACAAAAGTTCTTGGCGTACCCAAAACCATTGACGGCGATCTGCGGAGCAAAGAACTTGAAATTTCCTTCGGATTTGACAGTGCCTGTAAGGTCTATGCCGAAATGATTGGCAACATTGCCCGCGACGCCCTCTCGATGAAAAAATACTATCATTTCATCAAACTCATGGGGCGATCCGCCTCGCACATCGCGCTCGAATGTGCCCTCGCCACCCATCCCAACCTCACCCTCATTAGCGAAGAGAAAAAAAGCCTCTCCACCATCGTGCAGGAACTTGTTGAGCTCATTGTCCAAAGGAAAAAAGCGGGCAAAGAATATGGTGTGATCCTAGTTCCCGAAGGACTCATTGAATTCATCCCCGAGATGGGAACTCTCATTGCAGAGCTCAACACACTTCTGGCTAGAGAGGAGCAAAACCCCACTGAAAGACTTACCCAGGCAAACCGCACGCTTTTTGCAAGTCTCCCTGAGAAAATCCGAACGCAACTTCTCTTAAAACGAGATCCTCATGGAAACGTCGCCGTCTCGCAAATTGAGACAGAGCAGCTCCTCATGGAACTGACCCGTCAAGAGCTTAAAAAACAGAGTATTGAAGTTGTTTTTCAAGAGCATTTCTTTGGCTATGAAGGGAGAGCTTGCTTTCCCTCCAACTTCGACGCCAATTACGCCTATGCCCTTGGCATCGTGACTGCGATCGCCGCGCGCGACGGCCTCACGGGCATGGTAGCCGCCATCCAAAATCTGGTAGGACCCGTCTCGAATTGGGTCCCAAAAATGGTTCCCACCGTACGCCTCATGCACATGGAAATGCGCAAAGGAAAGGAAAAGCCTGTGATTGCCAAAACAATCGTCGATTTACAGGGCAAGCTCTTCCTTGAGTTCTGCGTTCAGCAAAAACGGTGGAAGCTAGACGATGACTACCAATATCCTGGCCCCATCCAGTTTTTCGGGGAAGCAGAGCTAACCAATACGACACCTAAAATTTTAGAGAGAAAAGAATGACTGCAGCAGTGGTAACAAGAGACCCTTTTCCTCATATAGTGCAACAGACCAACAGGTCGTGCGCTGATATCGCTTGGAAGGTGGGGAAATTGGCCCTTCATGTCTTGATTGCCTGTAGTCCTGCGCTCGTTTTTTTCCTTCCTATCTCCTTCACAGCAGCTGTATGCATGACAGTAGCGGGGTGTCTGATCACGGCGATGTTCTCTGCATTGATCTATTTCGAAGATTCTCTTGAGCCGCTGGCAAATACAGCCAATAATGAAATGCAGGCAGAGTTGGCCCCTTCCTCAACGCCTCGTTTAGCTGAAACGAGTGAAGTGCAGGTAGTCTCACTGTTTCCCTCCGACTCTTCGGCAATCATACCGGGATTTAACAATGGCTCTGGCAGTGATTGCTGGTTAAATTCAATCCTGCAAATGATGTTTTCTGATTCAGCGATTGCAAGTTGGATCGCAGACGATTCGATGATTGCGAACCTAGCAGATCAAACACAAAAGAAAAAATACGAAACCCTCAAAAAGCTCTATCAGCAATGGAAATCGCAAATTGGGCAATCAGGATCTGCAATCAAAGGATCGATGGAGCTTCGAAAGTTTTTGTCTCCCAATCTGCAGAATGGACAGAAAGATGCTGTGGAGGGTCTATTGGCATTATTAGACCAGTGTCAGGCATCTGTGGGTATTAGAATCCAACACTCAAGACACTATAATATTGCAGAGAAACAGCCTATTTTGAATGCAAAAGATGGATCTGTTGTTAGTTCTCCAGAAGAAGTTATAGGGATTGTTCCTTTGAACATCTCCAGCGCCTCCCCCTCAGGAATTGCGTTAGAGGAGCTTTGCAAGCATAATTTCGATCAAGTAAGCACTTGTGAAGAAAAAATAAGGCATATTTGCGAAAAAGGGTGGGAAGTTGAATATCCGGTTTTAAGAGAAACGGTAGAGATTCTAGAAGCGCCGCCTATGCTTCGGTTCTGCTTAAATCGGTTTCACTCACGAATCTCGCGTACTCGCGGGTTAGTTGGCGAGAAAACTCACCTTCCTGTCTCTCTTCCTTTGGATATGAAACTTCCATTAAGCGATGGATCGACGGCCGAGTATCGCCTTAAAAGCTTTAATTGTCATTATGGTAGGCTTTCTGGCGGGCATTACACTGCCTACGTGAGACGTGGAGAACAGTGGTATTTAGCGAATGATAGCGTGGTCACTCAGGTTACGTCTGATCAGCTAGATACGGTGCGTCAGTCAGGCGAGCCCTATCTTATATTTTACGAAAGAATCGACACTGCAGAACCTGCCCCCTTGTAATTAATTCTGATTTCTTTATTTTGCGGGTATGGCCCGGTTTCAGAATCCTCATCTTCCCCACACAAGAAGATCCCTATGGGCTGCATTCCTTTGGTGGCTTGGCCATTACAATGATCCAGAGGAAAAAGTACATCCGCCCACTTCCTTTGTCTATCCTGCACATCCTTCCCCATGCGACAGAACAAAGTGTCACGCAACTTGGATTGGCCATAGCACCTATTTCGTTGAAATGGAAGGCATTCGATTTCTTACAGATCCGGTGTGGGGCAATTACTGCGCCCCCGTTCCTATCCCCAAGCTCAAGCGCAAGTGCGCGCCCCCCATGTGTCTTTCTGATCTGCCTCGGATCGACTTTGTGCTCTTAAGCCACAACCATTACGACCATCTCGATGCGAAGGTCGTAACCTATCTGAAACGACACCAACCGCACATCGAGTGGATTGTGCCGGAGAGGCTTGCTCGCTGGTTTCAGAGACGAGGCATTGCGAAAGTGCGCGAGCTGAAATGGTGGGAGAGTAGCGCTGTCTCCGCCTTAAAAATTACCGCCGTCCCGGCGCAACATTTTTCTGGACGTACTCTCTGGGACAAAAACAAAACCCACTGGAATGGCTATGCTGTCGAAGGAAAAAACAAAAAACTTTACTTTACAGGCGACACGGGCTACAACCCACACGATTTTAAGGCGATCGGAAAAAAATTTCAGAACTTTGACTTAAGCCTTATCCCCATTGGCACCTACGTGCCCCGCAAGTTCATGAGTCCTGTGCACATCAGTCCCGAACAGGCGGTGCAAATCCACCAAGATGTCGGCTCGCGTCTTTCGCTCGGCATGCATTGGGGAACATTCAACCTCTCTGAAGAGCCGATGCATGCCCCCCCTTACGACTTATACCGCGCCATGAAAGAGAAAAATCTTCCCCTCGCTACCTTTCTTCCCATTCCTCCCGGCACTTCCGTGAACTGGTAGCAAAAATTTCGTCTCCTCTGTTACACTCTTTCCCATGCGCAAGTACGACCCCCAAGCAATCGAGAAGAAATGGCAGAAGATTTGGAAGGAAAAGAAAATTTTCCAATCCAAAATTGACCCCTCTAAGCCCAAGTATTACATCCTCGATATGTTTCCCTATCCTTCCGGAGCGGGACTGCACGTAGGCCACGTCACAGGCTATACCGGAACCGACATTCTCGCTCGCTACAAACGACAGCAAGGGTTTAACGTCCTCCACCCGATGGGATGGGATAGCTTTGGCCTTCCCGCCGAACAGTTTGCCATTCGTACCGGCACTCATCCCGCCACCACCACCCGCACCAACATTGAAACCTACCGGCGTCAGCTCGAATCTCTCGGCTTTTCTTATGACTGGGATCGAGAAATCGCCACCAGCGACCCCACTTACTACAAATGGACCCAGTGGATCTTCACCAAACTCTTTGAAAAAGGACTCGCCTACGAAGCGGAAGTGAACGTCAATTTTTGTCCTGCCCTCGGCACTGTGCTTGCTAACGAAGAGGTCGAAAACGGCAAATCCAAAGAAGGGGGCTATCCGGTCGAACGGCGTCCCTTACGCCAATGGATTTTAAAAATCACCGCCTACGCAGACCGCCTCCTTGCCGATCTCGACCAGCTCGACTGGCCTGACCACCTGAAAAAACTTCAAATCAACTGGATAGGACGAAGTGAAGGAACTCTCATTTCCTTCCAAGAAGAAAAAACTCACGAAGACATTTCTGTTTTCACTACACGCGCCGACACCCTTTTTGGCGTCTCCTTCCTCACTCTTGCCCCCGAACACCCCCTTGTTTCCCAAATCGTCACGGCCGATCAGAAAAAAGAGGTCGACGCTTATCTTGCCCAAACAGCCTCCAAAAGTGATCTTGAAAGAACCGAACTCATCCAAGAAAAGACAGGCTGTTGGACCGGCAGCTACGCCCTCCATCCCGTCACAGGAAAAAGGATCCCCATATGGATCGCCGACTATGTTCTTGCAGGCTACGGCACCGGCGCCGTGATGGGTGTTCCCGCCCACGACGAACGAGATTTTGCCTTTGCCCAAAAATATCGCCTCCCCATTTTGGTCGTCAAAGACCCCGAAGAGCGCTCCGAAGAGCGGCAAGCGATTCTCGCAGGAAAAGTTTGCTGGATGGGGGAGGGGAAAGTGATCCACAGCACCGAAGGGGACCTTTCCCTCGACCGCCTAGAAATTGCCCCCGCCATCGAAGTGATGACCCGTTGGCTTGAACGATACGGCAAAGGGAAAAGGACCATCCACTACAAGCTCCGCGACTGGCTTTTCTCAAGGCAGCGCTACTGGGGAGAGCCCATTCCCATCCTCCACTTCGACAACGGCACCATGCGCGCCCTTGACCTCGACGAACTCCCCCTCATCCCGCCCCCCTTGGACGATTACAAACCAGCCGAAACAGGGGAGAGCCCCCTTTCCAAGGTGCGCCCCTGGGTCGAAATCACCGACCCCAAAACCGGCAAAAAAGCCCTCCGCGAAACCAACACCATGCCCCAGTGGGCTGGCTCCTGCTGGTATTACCTCCGCTTTTGCGACCCCCGGAATGAAGCTGCAGCCTGGAGTCAGGAAGCCGAAAAATACTGGATGCCCGTCGACCTCTATGTCGGCGGCATTGAGCACGCCGTCCTCCATCTTCTCTACTCCCGCTTTTGGCATAAAGTCCTTTACGACTGCGGCCTCGTCCACACCCTTGAACCTTTTAAAACACTTCGCAACCAAGGGCTCGTCACCGCCCGCTCCTACAAAAAAGCGGGAGGCGGCTACGTCCCACCCGAAGACGTCGTCGAACGAGAAGGGGAGTACTACGCCAGCGCCACCAACGAAAAACTCATTTCTCAAATCGACAAAATGTCGAAATCAAAACTCAACGGCACCTCGCCCGACGAGATCATCGCCGAATTTGGCGCCGATGCCCTTCGCCTCTATGAAATGTTCATGGGCCCCTTTGAAAAGGAAAAAGTATGGAGTACCGAAGCGGTCACCGGATGTCGCCGTTTCCTAAACCGCTTCCATGACATGGTCTTTAGCGAAAAAATGACCGACGCCGATGACACCACCGCCTTCAAACTCACCCATCGCCTGGTCCACCACGTAACCCACGACATTGAAGCCCTTGAATTCAACACCGCCATTTCGGCCATGATGGAATACCTCAACGCGATTCTCCCTCTCGCCACCTACCCCAGAAGCTGTCTCAAAATGGCCATCCAAATGCTCTCTCCCTTTGCTCCCCATCTTGCCGAAGAATGTTGGCAACACCTTGGCTTTACCGAATCCCTCTCCACCTGTCCTCTCCCCAAAGTGGATCCCGCCTACCTTGTCGATGACGTCACCACCTACGTCATCCAAATTAACGGCAAACTTCGCGGACGATTTGATCTCCCCATTGACAAGACCGAACAAGAACTCATGATTCTCATCCGGCAAAAACCAGAAGTAGAAAAATATCTCGTCGGCGACATCGTCAAAACAATTTTCGTCCCCAACAAACTCCTCAACATCGTGCTAAAAACATGACGGTGTTGTGGAACACCCTCCTTTTTCTCTATCTTCTTCTCCTTGCCCCCAAACTCTTTCTACAACGCCTCCGCGGAAGAAAACACCCCGCTTTATTCCAACGCCTCGCCTTTTCCCTCCCTCCCCTTCCCTCATTTCCCGGGCCCCTCCTCTGGGTCCACGCCGTCTCCGTCGGAGAAGCCAAAGCCGCAGATCCCCTCTACAAAGCCCTTAAAATCCGCTTTCCCACCGCCACCTTTCTCATCACCACCACCACCGCCACAGGCCTGGAAGAGGCCAAACGCTCCCTTCCCGGCGCAGGAGCCTACCTCTATCATCCCCTCGACTTTTCCTGGACCGTCCGTCGCTGGGTCCGCCACTTTCGCCCCCAACACCTCTTTCTCATCGAAGGCGACCTCTGGCCTAACCTTCTCCACACCCTTCACCACTCCGGCTGTCAAAACCACCTCGTAAGCGCCAAACTCTCCCCCCGCAGCCACAGTCGCCTTTCCCGTATTCCCCGTCTCGCCAAATATCTCTTTGCCCCGCTCCACCACATCTGCGCCCAAAACGAAACATACGCTGCCCGCCTCGCACTTTTTTCGCCCCACATCACGATCACCGGCAACCTCAAATTAGACCAAACCCCCAGTTCCACGCTCGCCCCACTCCCATCCTTTTCCACTCCCCCCATCACTCTCGCCAGCACCCACGCCCCCGAAGAAGAGCTCCTCCTCGACGCTCTCGCTCCCCTCGATATCCCCCTCATCCTTGCCCCCCGCCACCCCGAACGGATCCCCCAAATCCTCGCCCTCCTCCAACGCAAAAATATCTCCTATGTTCTCTGGAGAGAACGCCACACCTACACCAACCAATCCATCCTGCTCATCGACCAGCTTGGTCAGCTCGCCCCCTGCTATCGCTTGAGTCGCCTCGCCATTCTCGGCGGCAGCTTTCTCCCTCACATCGGCGGCCACAACATTTTTGAACCCTGCCTCTATGGAACCCCCGTTTTTTTCGGTCCCCACATGGAAGCCCAAGCCGAGCTTGTCCACCACATCCTAACCCATGGCGCCGGCCGCCAGCTCACCCTTCCCGAACTCCGCTCAGCCGTCCATGCCGATCTTACCCCTTACAAAGCCGCCACGGCCACCCTTGTGCACACACTTGGCGGAGCAACGAAGCGCACACTCTCTGCTATTTTCGATAAAAATTGCTCTTAAATATACCCTCTGCTATTCTTTTTGTTTTTAATGCCGCGGGGTGGAGCAGTGGTTAGCTCGTTGGGCTCATAACCCAAAGGCCGTAGGTTCGAGTCCTACCCCCGCTATTTTTCCCAATCATTGGCGGTATAGCTCAGCGGTAGAGCAGCGGAATCATAATCCGTCGGTCGCTGGTTCAAATCCGGCTACCGTCAATTTTTCTTAAAAATTGACGGTAGAGGAACGCACCTGCGTGCGTTCCGTCCGTGATTTGAAGCGGAGGTCGATGTTTTTCGCCTCGAAAAACCGACCGTAGCCGGCTCGATGGACGGGACGAGCGTCACCGGGGTCCTCAAAGAACGCCCCGTTCTTTGGGGTGGTCGCTCGCCCGCCTGAGAGAAATCCGGCGGTCCTAGTTTTTTCAAAAAAATGACGGTAGAGGAAGACACCTGCGTGTCTTTCGTCCGTGATTTGAAGCTCACGAGCCAACCCACAAACTCTTTGCTGAATCCCAGAACCTAGATTTTTCAAAAAAAATACATTAGTTATTTATATTTTTAATATACATAAAAATAAATAATTATTTATTATTTATATAAATTCGTAATTTTTATATACTTCTAATGAAAAAATGTTAAGCAAAAGGTGTAATTATATGAATATTCAAAAATCATTTTCAGATGCGGCTTTAGCTGTAGGGGTTGTTGGTCTCGGAGCGAGTGCGATTGCCGGAACTGTTGCAGTGGTAGCAACAGGAACTTTTCCCATTGCGCTCATTATCACAGCGGTTGCCTCAGCAGCTCTTGTTGGTGTAGGCTTAGCTTGGTGTAGGCTTAGCAATGCTCTGCTGCAAAGCCGATCTCAGAAACCATCACAACCTCCTGAACAGAAAGAGATACAAGACACGGTTGATCAAGGCATAAAGGAGAATCCTTGGAAGCCATCAATAAACAATCGAGCCACGCAAGAAGAAAACCTAGCAGCTATTCTGAAACGGCAAGACCGGCTCAGCACCCACACGGTGATTCATCAACCACTTGATGAGTCTGTAAAAGAGACAAATCTGTATAATGCATGGACTCAGAGAGATTTCCTCCAGGGTGAATTGACTGCATTCAAAAAAATAATCCAAGAGGAAAAGGATGCATTTTTGCTTTTAAAACACGCATTCAAAGAGATTCCGGCTAATTTGGCCTATGCTAAAAAATTAGCTGAAAGAAACGCCTCGTAATTCACACCTTATGGCACAAAGGCGGCAGAAAGATGGTTTCATTTTCCTGCCGCTTTTTATTTTGGGGGTCTGTTAGGATCTCTTGTTTTGAGAGTTTTTCATGTCCCATCCATTGCCCCCATTTTCCTCAGCCGCCAAGTCCATTGTCATCGGTGGCCTCTATGAACACTTTAAACACAAGCGATACAAAGTGCTAGCGCTGGCGCGGCATAGCGAAACGCTAGAAGAGCTGGTTGTCTACCAAGCTTTATATGGCGAAGGGGGCATGTGGGTGCGGCCGGTGGCGATGTTTGTGGAACAGGTCGAGGTACAGGGGAAGATATGTCCTCGCTTTGCCCTCCTCAAGGACGCATAGGTTTTCTTGTGACGCGTAGAGTTTTACTGCTAAAGATGTCTTCTCTCGGGGATGTGATCCATGCGTTGCCAGCGGTGAGCGATGCGGCAAAACAGGGCGTGGTATTTGACTGGGTCATCGATGGGGCGTTTTGCGAGGTGGCGGGGTGGCATCCGAGTGTGGGACAAGTTTTTGTGACCCATCACAGGAGATGGCGTAAGGAGCTTTTGGGCAAAGAGATGTACCGCGAGGTGGGGGCGCTGCTTAGAGAGGTGCGCAAGAATGAGTACGACCTAGTGCTGGATGGACAGGGGAATTTTAAGACGGCGCTTCTTGCGCTGCTGGCAAAAGGGGTGCGGGCCGGATATGATAGCGCATCGGTGCGCGAGTGGGTGGCCCATTGGGTCTATCAGAAAAAATACAGGGTTTCCTGGGAGCAGCATGCAGTGGCTAGGCTAAGAAAACTCTTTGCTTATGCTCTGGACTATCCTCTGCCAAAAGATGAGCCAGATTTTGGAATTGAGGGAGCAAGACTTTTGGCTCCTTCTACAGCTTTGCCTCGGTCCTATTTTGTGTTTATCCACAGTGCAAGCAGAGAATCAAAGTTGTGGAACAAGGAAAATTGGCGAAAGCTTGCGGATCTCATTACGGGGGCGGGACATGAGGTGCTCCTTCCGTGGGGGAGTGCGAGAGAAAAAGAACGGGCGGAGCGTTTGGCTGCGCGAGGGGTACGGGTGCTGCCGCGCCTTTTGTTATCGGAATTGGGATTTGTGTTTAAGCAGGCGAGGGGAGTGGTGGGGCTCGATACGGGGCTGTCCCATCTTGCGGGGGCGTTAAAAGTTCCTTGCGTAACACTCTATGGCCCTACGGACCCGCGCTGGTTTGCGGTGGGGGGAGAGGTTCTTTCTTTGCATTCTTCTCCTGAAGAAGTTTTTGGTTCTCTTGCCAAAGGAGCAGGTATTTAAAGTAGGTCATGAGTGTATTGTGCAGCGAGAGGATAAGCCCCTCTTTGCCTCCCAAAAATCCCTTTTTCAGAATGTAGTTTTTAAAAAATGCGACCAAAGCATGGCCCAAAGCGCGTGCGGGAGAGGAGTGTTTGTATCCTGCCCGCTCTTTTGCAAAGAGGGTGCTGTAGTGGATCATCTTTTCGAGAAGATGGGAAACGTCGCGGTACGGAGTGTGGAAAAGGGGACCGGGGAGGGGAATGACTGCAAGATTGTGTGTCAGGACCTTTTCGTGGACCGCGTCGGAGGAAAAATGGGTCTTCTGGCGATGGTAGAGGCGGCAAACGGGGTCGGGATGCCAGCCAGCGCAAAATTTCATCCTTTTGCCGTTAAAATAGTTGTGCCGGTCCAGTGAATATACGGCAGAATGGTCAAGGGGAAGAGATCTGATGGAGGTGGCAAGTTCTGGCGAGACGATTTCATCGCTGTCGATCGAGAGAATCCAGTCATGGGTAGCCAAAGAAGAGGCTAGGTTATGCGTAGGGCCAAATCCTTCGAGGGGATGTGAAACAACACGCACGTTAGGAAAACGCTTTGCGATTTCCAAAGTAGTGTCGGTGGAGCCGGTGTCGCAAATCAATACCTCGGGAAAATCTTGGAGCGCTACCAGTGTATCTGCCAGCGTGCGTGCGCTATTTTTCGTTAAAATGGTAACTGAAATCATCCTGTGCAGATTATGCCAGAAAAAGTTAATCTATAGGTATGATTGATTTGCTTGTGGTGGGCGGAGGCCCTACGGGACTCCTCATGGCGGCGGAGGCTGCGCGGCATGGAATGAAGTGCCGCGTGATTGACAAATCGACTGGGGTACCCAAAGAGTCGCGGGCTCTCGCCATTCAACCGCGAACATTGGAGGTTTTTTCCTTCTTAGGTATTGTCGAAAAGTTTCTGGCTAAAGGGCTGGCCGTTCACGCTGCCAATCAAATGGATGGAACAGAAAAGTTAGCTAGAATCTCGTTTGAAGGGCTCGACTCGCCCTATCCATTCATTTTAAGTTTATCGCAGAGCCAAACTGAAGAAATTTTGCGCGAACATTTGACCTCCTTCGGCGTAAAACTGGAATCCGAAGTGGAATTTCTCCATTTGCGTCAGGAAGAGAATTCGGTCATTTCTACAGTTCGTCATCTAGACACTGGTAAGGAAGAGGAGATTTCCTCCGCCTGGGTTGTCGGCTGCGATGGGGCCCATAGCCAAGTGAGAAACGCTCTAGGACTTTCTTTCCTGGGCAAAGAAATCCCCAACGCCTTTTCACTTGCCGATCTCGAAATTGAGTGGGATTTGCCCCACGACGAGGTTTTTGCCTTTCTGGGAGCCAAACGGCCCCTCATTACCATCCCGATGCCCGGCCTCCACAAATACCGTCTCGTTTTCATTCGGGAAAAGGAGCAACCAACCGATCCCACTCTTCCCGAGATCGAGCACCTGCTTAAACTAGCTTCTGAACGAGATTTTAGAGCCAGCCAACTCACTTGGGCCACCAACTTCTTTATCCACACGCGGCTTGTAAAAGACTACCGCAAAGGACGCGTATTTCTCGCAGGGGACGCCGCCCACATCCACAGTCCCGCAGGTGGGCAAGGGATGAACTCAGGCCTGCAAGACGCCTTCAACCTCGCTTGGAAGCTTGCCTCCGGAGACCCCCTCCTCATCGACACCTATTCGCTCGAGCGCCACTCCTGGGCCAAAAAACTTCTCCACGCCACCCACCGCATCACTCAACTTGTCTCCCTCAAAAACCCCCTCCTCCGAGCCTCCCGCAACACTCTTCTCAAACTCGCCATGCCTCACATGAGCCACGAGGTGATCCGGGCCCTTTCGCAGATTTCCTTTCGCTACCCCCAAAGCGCCATTGCCATGGAAAAGGGCTTTTTCCACGGCGGCCCCAAAGCAGGGGAGAGAGCCCCCGACGTCCCCCTCTACTCAGGCCGTATCAAGTCAAATTTTTACTCACATCTTCAAAAAGGCCCACGCCCCACCCTCTTTTTGTTTGATGCAGGGGAAGAGGTTTCCTTGGAGAAATTCCCGGGAGCCATCCGAATCCATAGAAAGGCAGGAGAAGGGCTCTCGGACCCCGATGGATCGGCCCACGAACGCTATGGCGCCCAGAAACCCTCCCTCTACCTCATCCGCCCTGACCTCTACGTAGGCCTCCGCTCGACCCCTCCGGATCCTGCCTTTCAAAAATTGATTTAATATAGGAAATAATATAATATTTAATGATTTATATAATATTCTAGTTTAGTATAATTAAGTCGAAAATTTATGATTTATATGACAACCATAGAGCAGACTAAAAATATACTTCATACAAGTCCAGAAAAGCTCGATCTACTTGTGCGCCATTTACCCGACACAGAGCTGTCAACATTTGACCGGTTAGCCACTACATCAAATATCCTTATCCAATTCCAACCTCAGCCAGTTTCATCTTCCGTCCTTTTGGGACGCAAAATTTCGGACCTGTCCCATGGCATCTGGGAATTCCTTGACATGCTCATTACAGCAGTGGGATTTCGCGTAGGCACATTAGTGCAAGCCGAGGAAGAACAGCATGGATTCCAATCAAGGGGAGAAAGGCTTCTCGCACAGATTGGAGCTGTGGGGATCTTCATCACCCTTTTAGCCCCTCTAGTGACCCTTCCCGTTGCGGCTGCGATTGTGAGTGGAACCATTGTCGCCTTGTGGATTTTGAGCTTGCTATACCCTCACATCCGCCCCCCATCCCGCCACCTTCCTGGAGGAGACAATTGGAGCCTGAAGTACGGCAGAGAAGCGTACATCCGTCCTCTTCCAAAACAAGGCAGAGAGATTCTCAATGAGATGGCAGAGTGTGTAGCAAGTGGAAAAAATATTTTACTTTCCACTGACAATCGAGAGGATCAACTCGCCCTATGCAGAGCCTTTGCTAGAGCAGTCGAGCAGGGCGACTATCCTCTCCTTGCCGGCAAACAGGTGATCCATTTCAATACCGCCGACTTCAATATAGGAGGAGAACTCCGAACCAAACACATTTTGGCTATTAAAAGATGGGTTATGGGGAATAAAGATCGCTATATTTTCCTCTTCGATCAGCTGGAAAAAGCTCTTTTGGACACAATTGCGGCCGAAGGGCAGCTTGTGCCCCACCTCGATCCCGGCAATACATTTCCTCCTGTCATTGGAATGACTACCGAGACAAGAGAGCACTTCGATGAGAAATCTAAAAATTTTTCGCAGAAGTTTCAGCAGCTTACAGTAAAGAGCGACCTTGCAGCCATACTCAAAGAGGAGACGCGCACAACACTCTCCTTTCTCGCGCACGAAACTGCAAAAAAGGTTCAACGATGCTGGGCCTCTACCTATCAAAAGAAAAAGCTTTTGCTTCTTCATGCAGCTCTCAGCTAAACTCTAAATTATGCGCTACGCCCTGACCTATGACGATGTGGCTCTTGTGCCACAATTTAATAATATCCCTTCGCGAACAGAACCTCAACTCGACACCTGGCTGACAAAGAATACAAAAATTTCTATCCCGATCCTGGCTGCGAATATGGATACGGTCATTTCGGGGGCGCTGGCCGAAGAACTTTTAGCGCAGGGCTCTCTCCCTATTTTTCATCGCTTTACCCCATTCGAGGAGCAAGTGAAGTGGGTAAAAAAATTCCAAGGCAAAACCTACATCTCTGCTGGCATAGGAAAACTTGAAGAGACACGCCAGCTTCTCGATTTCGGTGCTCTAGGCGTCTGCATCGATGTGGCCCATGGCCACTCCGACCGGATGTTCCGCTACATCGAAGAGCTGAAAAAAAGCCACCCAGGCAGCGAAGTGATCGCCGGCAATGTCTGCACCGCCATGGCCTATCACGACCTCGTCAACGCAGGCGCCGACGCAGTGAAAGTAGGGGTAGGCCCGGGAGCTGCCTGCACCACCCGCATGGTGACCGGATTTGGGGTACCCCAATTTACCGCAGTCCGAGATTGCGCCCGCATCGCCGAAAAGCTCCGCGTCCCGCTCATCGCCGACGGCGGCATCCGCACCAGCCGAGATGTGGTATTGGCCTTAGCCGCCGGCGCTAGTACCGTCATGATCGGCAAACTCTTTTCCCTTACGGACGAATCGGCTGCCCCAAAACGGCAGAAAGGGGAGGGGAGGGAGGCCAAGTTCCGAGGCCAGGCTTCCGCCGATTTTCAAAATGATTTTTACGGCGGGCTCAAAGCCAAAACGGTGGCCGAAGGGATCGATTTTTGGGCCCCCGTCTCAGGCCCTGCCAGCGACCTCATCGCCCTTCTGCTCGGCGGCATCCGTAGCGGCATGACCTATGGCGGCGCCCGCAACATCAAAGAGCTCCAGCGCAAAGCCGAATTTGTCCAAGTCAGCCCCGCCTACATCCACGAGAGCAAACCTCGCCCCTGAACAGGATTCCAAAGGATGTAAATCCTTTGGTAGGGGTTGGGACAAAGTCCCAACCTGCATATCCTTAGCTACGTTTCGCAGCGTCAGCTGAAGATGACGCCGTCGAAACGACGGCTAAAGATGGACAGGATCCAGGGCTTCGCCCTTCAACCCAGCAAAGGGCTTTCGCCCTTTGCAAACCCATGGTCTTCTGCGTCCGTTCGGGCGTAATCAGGTTCCTTCCTAAGAAAAGCCACTTCCGCCATAATGAGGGGATATGGTGAAAGACTTTCTTTACGCTGATAAGAAGATTTTTGATTCGGTTCATGGATTCATTTCCTTCGACGAGTTTGAAAAGGAACTGATCGACTCGCTCCCTTTTCAAAGGCTTCACTACATCCATCAGCTGGGGATTGCCTACCTGGTCTACCCGGGCGCCACTCACACCCGCTTTGAGCACTCGCTCGGGGTGATGTACCTAGCCACCCTCATCTTCGACAAGCTGTGCAAATCGGTCCGGCCCGATGTCTTCCACTTTGTCCCCCGCAAAGGTTCCTCCGACTACGTCTACTGGCGCCGGGTCATCCGGATGGCCGCGCTCTGCCACGACCTCGGCCACTTGCCCTTTTCCCATGCAGCTGAAAAAGATATCCTCGGCCGTTCAGGGCATGAAACCTGGACCCTCAAAATCATCGATAGCCCCCACCTCAAACCCGTTTGGGATAAATTAAAAACTTCTCCCGCCTATCTTGAAGAGCTGGTCGAGAGGGACATCGTCGAAGATATTAAAAAAATCTCTGTAGGTGAGGAGACTTGGAAGGCAGTTACGGGACATTCCTTTTCGCCATGGGAAAGAATTGTTTCAGGGGTGATCACGGGTGACTTCTTTGGCGCAGATCGCATTGACTATCTCCTCCGCGATGCCAAGAGCACGGGCGTCTCCTACGGCCTTTTTGACTACCATCAGCTCATCGAGATGATCCGGATTCTCCCTTCGGCAGAAAAAACGGCCGACGAACTCGTTCTCGGCATCGATGAAAATGGACTTGAATCGTGTGAGGCCCTTCTGCTTGCGCGCCACTTTATGCACCGGCGCATCTACCAATATTCGTCCGTAAAGGCCTACAATTTCCACCTCCGCAGGTACATGAAGGTGATGTACCAAAAAAAACTTTTGGACAGCGTTGAAGATTTTCTTTCGTTGAGCGACATCGACATCATCGCCTCCCTCAATCATGCTGCCAAAGATCCAAAAGCCTCTGGCCATCTCGACGCCAAATGTGTCATCTTCCGCCAGCACCGCTTCCGTGCCATCGCGCTGCCTGACAAAGTACATGAAGACGATCTCCTCGACTTTAAGGATAAAAAGAGGATTCCTGACGATAAAATCGCCTGGGAATTTCACAAAATTGACACCCCGCCCGATCGCCTCTCCTTCCCCGTCTCACGGCGCCATGTCATTATCCAAAAAGCAAAAGAATGTTCCGATCTTCTTCTCAAGGTCCCCTCGAAAAAATCCAATTGGGTCTACATTTCTCCCACCTGCGACTTTGACCTTGTCCAATTCCTCGAGACCTTTCCCTCATGAAAAAAGGCTTTCTCTTCTTTGCGATGCTCTCGGTCCTCTTCGCCACTCTCGAGTACGGGATCACCCGCCCTGTCAGCCAAGCCCTTTTTCTTACCTATTGGACCTCTCAGATGGTTCCGTGGGTTTGGCTCGCCACCGTTCCCTTAAATCTTTTCATCATCTTTCTTTACAACCGTTACCTCCCGCGTTTGGGCCCTTTAAAAACCATGGGCACACTTTGTGCCTTTACCCTCCTCCTTAAGCTTTTATGCGTCCTTTTTCTCTCCCGCTTCCCGATTCTCATTTTCCTCCACTATGCATGGAAAGACATCTACATCCTTCTCATCCTCAAGCAAATCTGGTCGATCATCCACAGCACGATTCCTTCGCAACGGGCAAAATATCTCTATGGCTTCATCTTTAGCATGGGCGCTTTGGGGTCGGTTCTCGGCAGCCAAATTCCTGCCCATCTTGCCACCCAAATTGGCTCCGAAGTGATTTTTCTATTTTCTTTCCCCGTCTATGCAGGACTTCTCTTTGCCTACCGAAAAATGTTGGCCGGCAGTTCCATCACCTCGGACGCATTTTTAAGCCTAGCTCCACGGGCGAGCGAAGGCTTTTCCCTCATTCGCCAAAGCCGAGCCCTTTTCACCATTCTGACCCTTGTCATCCTCATGCAAGTCTCCATCGGGCTCATTGAGTACCAATTTAGCTGGCATTTAGAAACCAACATCTTAGAAAAAGATTTGCGCACCGCTTACTGCGGCAAGCTGACCGGCTACATGAATCTTCTGAATGGTCTTTTTCAGCTGGTAGGCGGTTGGTTTCTTGTCCATGTACTTGGACTGAAAAGGAGCCATTTCGCCATTCCCGTTGTTCTCCTCGCAAGCGCTCTTCTCTCCTGGACCTACCCTTCCTTTGCCCTGATTTCCTTTTCCTATGTCTTCATTAAAGCCATCGACTTTTCTCTCTTTGGCATTGTGCGGGAAATGCTCTATCTCCCGATGGCCCTCGATGAAAAATTTCAGGCGAAGGCTGTCATCGATGTCTTTGCTTACCGCACCTCGAAGGCTTTTGTCGCGCTGGCTCTTCTGTCTCTCCAGTGGCTGGCCGGCTCGCTGCTACTTCCGATTGCGAGCAGCCTGTCGCTTGGCGTATTTCTCGCCTGGATTCTGGCCGTTTTATTTTTATTCCGAGAGAGAGCTCCCCAGAGAATTTAAGGATTCCAAAGGATGACGCTGCGGTCTCGCAGCGTCATCCTTTTCTCCACGCGGTTCACGAGAGCGGGTGGCGAAAAATTATTTTCCGCGGTGGCCCTGCAAAACCTCAAGAGCTTTGTGGTAATTGGGCTCTTGCGCAATTTCAGGAACAAGTTCCGTGTAGAGCACATGATCCTTCTCATCGAGGACAATGACGGAGCGGGCCAATACACCGGCTAGAGGTCCATCTTGAATCAAAACACCGTAGGATTGACCAAAATCCTTATTTCGCATCATCGAAAGGGTGATTACATTGTGCACATTTTCGTGTTCGCAAAATCGTTTTTGCGCAAACGGAAGATCGGCAGAGACAACCAAGATCAAGAGATTGGGATGCTTTTTGCCAAATTCATTGAAGTGCTTGGTCATGAGGCTGCAAACACCGGTATCGAGGCTGGGAACGGTGGCGAGCAGTTTGCGTTTGCCGTGAAATTCTTCCGACTTGCGATCGCGAAGTTCTTTGTCGACCAAAACAAAGTGGGGCGCTTTGATGTGTACTGCGGGAAGGTTTCCAGATGTGTGGATGGGGCTTCCCTTTAGCTTAACTTCTGCCATATCAATCTCCTTTTTCGTGAGAAAAAGGATCTCAAATAGGCTCTTTTCTCGCAATGCCGCAATATCCGGTAGTGAGTTTCTGGGAAAAGCAAAAGGAAAAACCTTCAGGAACATTGCGAGTGAACAGCATTCTAAAAAATGAGAAGTTGAATGCGGGACGGAGTCCCACGAGAGTCTCTACAGCCATGTGATTTTTTTGGCACAAAACGGTAATTTCGCGCGGTTTGATGAAGAGGGGATAGACGTGCATATGACGTGGCGTATTTCGGACAAACCATTCGACCCCTTTGATGATCATAAGATAAGAGATCGGATTGCGATTGAAGGTGTGAAAAAAGAAAACCCCTTCCGGCTTTAAAACGCGAGCCGCTTCGGCAACAAGACGATGGGGCATTTCCACATGTTCTAGCACATCCATAGCGCAGACGGCGTCAAAAGATTGGTCGGGATAGGGGAGTGCATAGGCATTCGCAAGACAGTAATCGACCGTGCCCGTCGTGTCATGTTTTTGGGCCACTTTTAAACTCGACTCAGAAATATCAATCCCAGAAACGTTGTGTCCCTCACCCGCCAGGGCGTTGCTGAGAAATCCGGCACCGCAACCAATGTCCATGACTCGAACTGGAACGTCGAATCTCTTTTTAATTTCACTTGCAATCCACGGCGTTCGAATGTTGTTTTCCGCTCGAAGAAGGGCGACAGGATGATTGGATCTGCTGTACCACTCCTCATCTAGCTCGTCGTAGAAGGCGTTGTTTATTGTTTGAGAACAGGTTTGTTTTTCCATACAAAATTCCAAAATACAATTTGGTACACCAAAAAGAACGACATCAAGGCAAACTGAAGTTTTAAAAAGAGATGAAGCTCTTCCGGGCATTTGAGAAAACGGGCGATCCACGGCGCCACTTCAATTCCTTGCGTCACGGGCCAGATGAAGCCAGCTGAGATCAAGGTAATGGGATGGAGCGTAAAAAGAAGGGCGTGGAGCCAGTTTTCCGCTGCAGGGCAGTGGTGTTTATGGACAAATTCATCTTTCGTTACAAGAAGAGAGGAAAGAGAGGCTAAAATGACGTAAGCCATCAGTGTGTTTCGGGAAAAGGGGACAAACAGGACAAATCCCATACATAGCAAAACGCTGAGCGTATCGATTGGATGGCCAATGCGTTCCCATTTCGGTAGGCCGCGCCTGATGTGAAAATAGCCCTCGTCAAATACCATCGCAAGGGCTTGTAAAGCAAAGGGAAGAAGACTTAAGATCCACATACTTTCTCCATGAGTGCCCCCGCAATCGACAGTCCTGGCCCAAACGCCAAGCTGACGATCGGCGTGTGGTTGGGAACTGCGGGGTCATGGATGATTCGTTCCCAGACGTGAGGAAGGGTGGCAGAAGACATGTTCCCGTAATCCTTCAGAATCGCAAAGCTGTAAGCCATCTGCGCATCAGAGAGCTTTAACAGGTCCTGCACATGCGTCAAAATCTTCGGCCCTCCAGGATGGACCGCAAAAAGGGCCTTAGATAAGAGATCTTGCAAAGGGATTTTTCCTTTTGCCGCAAGACGCTCCAGGAAGGGGAGAAGCGACCTGGCAATCAAGACCGGCACCTCTTTGGCAAGAGAAAGGCGAAAGCCCCAAGAGGCCACATTCCAGGTCATTGCCTTGGTAGACGCAGGGATGGTTTCTTCCGAAAGAACCCGCGCGCGCAGGTGGGGACCTTGCGCCGTTCGTGTCATAGAATACTTAATGAACCCGTCAGCAAAAAGGCTTTGTGAAACCAGTTGATCGAGGTTGTGATCGGCGGGATTGGAGTGGAGAGAGCAAATTTCCGTATGGACAATGTCGGCCCTCGGTTTTTCTGGAGATGCGGCCAAAAAACCTTGCGCCATTCGGAGCGCGGGGATAGAGCCGTAGCAGCCCATGTGATAGGCATGAGTCACCGTAGTTTTTGCGCCCCAATTCCGCAGCGACACGATTTTCTGTGCACCGCTGGGCGACACATAACCTGTGCAGCTTACGTGAATCATATCAGCGGGCGCGCTGGCTCCTTCGGGATAAAAGGACTCGAACACCTGAGTTACATACTCCTCAAAAATCTTTGACCGGACAGACAAATCATTCCCTGTAGGGGATTGATCCAGTTGATAGACCTGCATCTTATTCCAGTCCCGATGGAAATAATCGTCCACCACATGGCCTCGCTTCGTAATACGGTCGGGCTTGCAAGCCACATGCCAAATTTTTTCCCGGATTCTTTCTCGAAAAGCCCCATCGCCCCTTTCGGCTGCCACATGCGCCTCCACAAACCATTCAAGTGTTTCCTCTTGAAGAGACTCATGTGGGGGACGAAGAATCTGAAAATCAGATAAAAGCATAGTGACTGAAGATCGCAAATTGATGCGAATATGTCAATTTTGAAAAAAAAGGAAACATCGTATATTGAGTGAATCATGAGAAAAGTACTTTGGACCTTCCTTCTCCTGTGCGGCTATTTTTGGCTAGTTACCTCTGGCAAAGAGGCGTGGGTCATTGAAACGGGCAAAGCGGTCTACAAATCGGTCGCTGCATGGCTCGACGATGCAGAGCTTGACTTTCAACTAGAAAAAACAAAAGCCAAAAAGCGATCCCGCAGGTGGGATTAGGAATCTATCTAAGTAAAAAGTTTCGGTCGATTTTTCGGTTCTTTTAGAGACAGGCTACTGTCAACTTTCGTTCGCACCATGTAAATTATTTAGCTTTACATGGAGTGCTAAAGCATGGAACACAAACGCTTAAGAGTTGAAGAGCGAGAACAGATATCCCTTCTTCTAGCTAAAGAAAAGAGCTACCGAGAGATTGGCCGTATTATAGGCCGCAGTCACAGCACGGTTATCCGCGAGGTTCGACTTTCAGGTAGAGATCGTACCAGGTATACTGCCTTACAT
>Ga0207952_1000159_pt1 | contig 68863 bp, 53 predicted proteins | sample SubbioR12Aug_8Ca_FD_184831 | JGI IMG/M metagenome (GOLD analysis project Ga0207952, IMG submission 184831) | Serpentinite rock and fluid subsurface biosphere microbial communities from McLaughlin Reserve, California, USA - CR12Aug_8Ca (SPAdes) | ecosystem: Environmental > Terrestrial > Deep...
TTGGTGTTCATAGTCAGGTTCGTATTCATTGCGGAATTCCTTCGTGATAATTTTTGGAATTCCAAGTTCCGAAAAACCTGACATTTCTATTGGTCGTTTATACTGACATTTTTAATGGGATATTACAAGAAAAAATAATTCATTCGCAATACTATTGACTTTCACAAAATTACGCAGTATATTCTTCCCGAAAATTCGTTTGAACTCCCTCGTTCAAATGAAAACGGATTGTAATTTTTGAAAACTTTTATACGGAGAAAATAATGGCAGAAGAAGAAGAGATGTTAGATGATGAGTTGCAGCAAATGTTCGTAGAATCAGAACGGGCGAAGGTTCTGGATTCCCATACATTCAGCCAGCCGGTTCATTTTTTAAAACGCATTGACCCGATTTGTTTGGAAGAGGGGGCAACTGTTCAACAAGCAATGGAAACGATGATTGCGAAAAAAATCGGTTGTATGTTGATAACCAGAAAGAGGAAACTTACCGGAATATTGACCGAAGGCGATGTTGCTCGAAAAATTGTTGGCGCAAAAAAAGATGCAACAAAAATTTTAGTAGAAAATTTTATGACAAAAGACCCCGAATCATTCGAACCCGGAGTTACAATCGCCTACGTTCTGAATGCAATGGTAGTAGGCGGTTACCGGCACATTCCGCTTGTCAATGGAAAGCATGAACCCATCGCCGTGATTTCTGTGAATGATATAGTGCGACATCTGGTCAGTTTCTTTTCAGAGGAAGTTTTAAACCTTCCTCCAAAACCAATGAATACAACAAAGGATCGTGAAGGAGCGTGATAATTACTATCGTTACTCCGTGTTAAAATGCTTTTTACAACTTCTCTCATAGTTAGTTATAACCATAATTTCATAAACAATTAAGCAAATAATTATATGCCTCTTTTTTCCTCTACCTCATCTGTAAAACGTGTCGGCATTCTCACAGGCGGCGGTGATTGTCCGGGATTGAATGCTGTAATCCGAAGTGTTACAAAACCGTTAATGTCCGAACTCAACTGTACTATCGTTGGAATCGAGGATGGTTTTGAAGGAATGGTGATGGGACGCGCCCACGAACTTTCTTATCGTGACGTTTCCGGGATTATCAATCTTGGCGGAACCATAATCGGTACTTCGAACAAAGGCGACCCGTATCATTTTCCTGTAGAAAAGAACGGAAAGATAGAAGTAGCCGATTGCTCAGAACAAGCGATAAAAAATTACTTTGATTGGAAACTTGATGCACTTGTTGCCATCGGCGGCGATGGAACAATGCACATTGCAGAGAAACTCTCTCAAGCAGGACTCCGTATTGTTGGTGTTCCTAAAACAATTGATAACGATTTGATGGGAACGGATATTACCTTCGGTCATAACACTGCAGTAGATATTGCAACCGATGCTGTTGACCGTTTACAAACTACTGCCTCTGCACATAAGCGAGTTATGGTTCTGGAAGTGATGGGACGATATGCCGGATGGATAGCATTGGGCGCAGCAATTGCAGGGGCTGCGGATGTTATTTTAATACCGGAGATTCCGTTTACGCTTGAAAAAGTAAATGCTTACTGTTTAAAAAGAAGCACGCGTGCAAAATTTACCATCATTGTTGTTGCCGAAGGTGCAAAATTGGAGAGCGGTGAATTAGTGGTGCAAGAAAAAGATGTAAAACGGACAGACCCGCTTCGGCTTGGAGGAATCGGAAATTATATTGCAAAAAAAATTCAAGACGAAAGCGGTTTGGAAACGCGGGCAACAATACTTGGGCATGTTCAACGTGGAGGAAGCCCGTCGTCATTCGATAGAATACTTGCAACAAAATACGGCTCAATGGCTGCGAAAGCTATTGCTGAAGGTCATTTCAATCGAATGGTAAGTTTGCGCGGGAATACAATTACGACAGTTACACTCCAGGAAGTTATTGGCAAGCAACGACTTGTTACGCAGGCCGACCAAATGGTGTTTACTGCCAAATCGGTTGGAATGACGTTTGGCGACGAATAATGCGTAACAGGTGATGAAGTATTTCGTGTGTGTGCTCAAAACATAGTCCTTGATAGGGATATATGATTCCCAAAAATCAGAATGTCTCGGTTCTTTCTCCTGAACTATTACTCAACGCGTATAGTGTTGGAGTTTTTCCAATGTCGGAGGGTACGAAAGGAGATATTTTTTGGTACTCGCCTGACCCACGCGCAATTCTCCCGCTTGATAGTTTAAAAATTTCCCGAAGTTTGCTTCAAACCATCAAGAAAAATATTTTTGAAATACGGATTGACACTTCTTTCGAAAGCGTAATCCGTTTTTGCGCTGAACGTGATGAAACATGGATTTCAGAAAAAATAATTTCTGCCTATGTCGAATTATTTCATCTTGGCTATGCCCATTCTGTAGAAGCATGGAATGGCGGAAAACTTGTCGGCGGGCTTTATGGCGTTTCACTCGGGGCATCATTTTTCGGTGAATCAATGTTTTCGCGAATGAAAGATGCATCAAAAGTTGCTTTGGTTGCATTAGTTGAACGGCTCAATGAAAAAAAGTTTGAATTGTTAGATACACAATATACTACGCCTCATCTTGAACATTTTGGTGTGATAGAAATCCGACGACCAGACTATTTGAAACGACTCTCGGCTGCAATAAAAAAAGAAAGAACATTTGTGTAGAAAATTGCTTTCATTTTGCGGCAATAAAGTCAAGACATTTATTTTAAAAATCAATCAACCTTCGTTTCATTTTTCATTCCAACATTCTTCATCTTTCTTCGTATCTTTTCGCCGAAATTTTTTATGACGTTTATTTCTTTTGAAAATGAAAATTGGAATTCTTACCGGCGGTGGTGATGTCCCCGGACTAAATCCTTGTATAAAAGCGGCGGTGTATAAAGCGATTGATGAAGGAAGCGAAGTTATTGGCATTCGTCTTGGGTGGGGGGGACTTCTCAATTTTGACCCGGGAAACCCTCAAACTTATGTAAACAATATTCAGCCGCTCAATAAGGCAAATACCCGCACAATTGACCGAAGTGGTGGAACGATATTACATACTTCTCGTACAAATCCCGCAAAAGTCCGGCAAAAAGAGATTCCTGATTTTCTGCTCAATAATTTTCGTTCCATACAGAAGGACGCTACCGTAGATTGCACATTTCATATACTTAATGTTCTTTCTTTTCTCAAACTCGATGGTCTTATTGCAATCGGTGGAGATGACACGCTTAGTTTTGCCGCGCGGCTTCATAAAGAAGGGGTGCCTGTAGTTTGTATTCCAAAAACAATGGATAATGATGTGTATGGAACAGATTACTGTATCGGATTTTCGACAGCAGTAACAAGGAGTGTGGAGTATATTCACTCGCTTCGAACTCCATCGGGCTCGCACGAACGTATCGCCGTTGTTGAACTGTTCGGTCGCTACTCCGGTGAAACTTCACTCATTTCTGCTTACCTTGCAGGAGTTGATAGAGCAATAATTTCTGAAATAGATTTTGATATGGAACGTTTAGTAGGTTTTCTCATTGAAGACAGAAATTCCAATCCAAGCAAATATGCGCTGATGACTATTTCAGAGGGGGCAAAACCGATTGGCGGAGAAATGATGATGACCGGCGAGCCGGATGCATACGGACATAAAAAATTAGGACGCATCGGTGATTACGTCAGCAAAGAGATTGAACGGCGTACCGGCATTCAAACCGTGTATCAACAACTTGGATATTTAATGCGAAGCGGGGCGCCGGATGCACTTGATTTGATGGTTGCTACCAGTTATGGTTATCTTGCGACCGATATGTTCTTAAAAAAACAAACAGGTCAAATGGTTGCTTTGCGCGACGGAAAATACACAAGCGTTGAAGTTAGCAGTATCACCGAGGGGAAAAAACGTGTTGACGTTAATGAATTATATGACGTGGCGAATTATCGTCCAAAAGTTGTTCATTTACTCGCAAAGCCAATGTTCTTGTATTGAAAAAAATGTTTTCAATTTTCAATACTCTGTTCATTTAAAGATTCTCAAATTATTTTACCATTACTCAAAATCAATTATGAAAATTCACGAATATCAAGCGAAAGAAATTTTACGAAAATATAACGTTGCGATGCCGAAAGGAAAAGTCGCATTTTCTCCTGAAGATGCAGTGAAAGCATGTATAGATATGTGTGCGGGACTTACAAGCGAAGCAGATGCTAAAGTGTGGGTAGTAAAAGCGCAAATCCACGCTGGCGGGAGAGGAAAAGGAGGCGGCGTGAAAATTGCGAAATCGCTTGATGAAGTGTACCAACATGCATCGAAAATTTACGGGATGAATTTAATTACACATCAAACCGGTCCTGAGGGAAGAATCGCCAAAAGATTATTTATCGAAGAAGGCGTTTCCATTGCAAAAGAAATGTATATCGGAATCACACTCGATAGAGCGCGGTCACAAAATGTAGTGATGGCATCAATCGAAGGAGGAGTCGAAATTGAAAAAGTTGCGGCAGAAACTCCCGAAAAAATTTTGAAAGAACACATTGACCCATCTGTTGGGTTCAGAGAATTTCAAGCGAGGAAAATTGCTTTTGGGCTCGGTCTTACAGGCGACTCATTTAAGAATGGAGTTCAATTTTTACTTTCGTTGTATAAAGCGTATGAAGAGACCGATGCTTCATTGTTTGAAATAAATCCCTTCGTGATAACGACGGAGGGAAAAACGCTCGCGCTTGATGCAAAAGCAAATTTCGACGATAACGCTCTGTTTCGTCATTCCGATATTGTGCCAATGCGTGACCTCGATGAAGAAGAGCCGTTGGAAATTGAAGCATCGAAATCGAATCTCAATTATATTAAACTTGATGGCAATGTCGGCTGTATGGTCAATGGCGCTGGACTTGCAATGGCAACGATGGATATCATTAAACTTGCCGGTGGAGAACCAGCCAATTTTCTCGATGTTGGCGGCGGCGCAAATGTGGAAACCGTTTCAAACGGTTTCAAAATCATTCTCGCCGATAAAAATGTGAAGGCGGTGCTCATCAATATCTTTGGCGGAATTGTTCGTTGCGATAGAGTTGCGAATGGCGTCATAGAAGCGGCAAAGCGTGTTCACGTCAATGTTCCCGTTGTTGTACGACTTGAAGGTACAAATGCAATTCAAGCGCGGGAAATTCTTGCGAATTCAGGATTGAATTTGATTTCTGCAACTTCTTTCGAGGATGCTGCACAAAGAGTTACACAAGCAATTGCTTAGTTCTTTTTTTGACATACGATTCAGTCAATCCATTTCCTTACTCGATGTGCGCTGAAAATCCGTTATGCAAAATCTCGATATAATTCGAATCAACAATGCATCATTCTACGCGTATCACGGCGTGGAACAAGATGAACAAAATCTTGGCGGGAAGTTTGAAGTGGATGTTGAACTTGGCTGCGATATTTCCGAAGCAGAATCGAATGATAGTTTGAAGAAAACTGTTGATTACGAAAAAGTATATGCATTACTTCACCGTGTTGTTACGGAGAAAAAATACTTCTTGATTGAATCATTGGCGAATCATATTGCGGCAAATATTTTGGAAACATTTTTGCAAGTAAGGTCGGTTGTCGTAAAAATCCGCAAACCGCATCCACCGGTAAAAGGCGTTGTGGATTTTGTAGAAGTAGAAATAAAACGAATGCGATAATATGTCGCGTGTGTTTTTGGGTTTAGGTTCCAACATTGAAAACCGTCTAGAGTATTTACAAAAAACGTTTCAAGAAATTTCAAAACAGTACAACATAATTTCAGTATCAGCGATTTACGAGACAGAACCAATCGGAGAAACGAATCAGCAAAATTTTCTTAATGCAGTTATAGAAATTGAAACAGACGAAACCCCGAAGCAATTATTTTCATTCATCAAATCAGTCGAGAAAAAAATAGGAAGAATTGAACGGGGAAAATGGCAAGCGCGGGAAATTGATATTGATATTTTATTATTCGATAATGTAGTTTTAGATATTCCCGAACTCACCATTCCGCACAAAGAAATGCACAACCGGAAATTTGTTCTTCAACCGGCGAGTGAAATTGCCGGAAGCATCGTTCATCCGGTTTTCAAGAAAAGCATCACCCGATTATCACAAGAGTGTCAGGATAATAGCATAGTTCAACTTACACAATATAGTTTTCAGAGTTCATCATCGTGAAAGAAAAAGATTCATCATCCATAAAAGAAATAATTGCCAACAGCGGCATTCATCATATCGCTATCGAAGGAGTCATTGGCGCGGGCAAAACCACATTGACGCAACTCCTTGGCGAAAAACTGCACGCTGAAGTTGTGCTTGAGCAATTCGAGGAGAATCCGTTCCTCCCGAAATTTTACGATGACCCCGACAGGTACGCGTTTCAAACGCAGATTTTCTTTTTACTCTCGCGGTACAAACAGCAGCAATCGCTCAAGCAGCCGGGATTATTTCACTACAATCTTATAACCGATTACATTTTCGAAAAGGATAAAATTTTTGCCTACCTCAATCTGGAAGACGAGGAATTAAAATTGTACGAAACGCTCTTTTCCTCGCTGGAGAAATCACAAACTATTCCCAAAGCCGATTTGGTTGTCTATTTGCAATCGAGTGTTGCACGCTTAATGCAGAACATTCGAAAACGTGCGCGACCGATGGAAAAAAATATGAGCGAAGCATACATCAAAGATTTGAACGATGCATATAATTATTTTTTCTTCCACTACCGTGGCGCTCCGCTCCTCATCGTCAATTCAACGGAATTGGATTTTGTAAACAATCCAATGGATTTTGACGATTTAGTCAATGAGATATTTCGTACGGATAAAGCGCCAGTGGAGTATTACAACCCGATGCGTCAAATTAACCCGAAGAAAAAATGATACGATTCATATTGTACATTCTGCTCGCATTGTATCTTCTTTATGCGCTCAAAAATATTTTACGCGTATTTCAAGATAAAAAACGGCAGCCACCAAAACCAACATCGAATCCCTCTTCACTTAAAAATCCATTTCCACCGACAGAAATCAAAGACGCGGAATTCAAAGAAGTGAAATAAAACCCGCTCATTCACACATTATTTTTATACTCTACGTTATGCAAAAATCATTTTTAAATTTTATCCTCCTGTCCGCCCTAACACTCTTTATCGCTGGTTTATCGTTCGCACAAAAAAGGGATATGCCGGAAACCGATGCTCTCGTTTCTCACATTGATACAACCGTAAAACCTGGTGACGATTTTTTTCTCTATGCAAACGGAAGATGGTTTAAAGAAAATCCGATTCCGGAAAGTGAACAATCCAACGGACTGTGGGAATTGATTCGCGATACCATCAATGCGCAAGTGCGAAACATTTGCGAATCTTCTGCAGAGTTGACGGGTGTAGAAAAAGGAAGCAACAAACAAAAAATCGGGGATTTCTTTTTTTCGGGAATGGATAGCGTTACCTTGAACAAAAAAACTTTTGACGATTTGCAAGATGACTTCGCAAGAATTGATAAAATAAAAGATGTAAAAGATATTGCAAAAGTTGCAGCGTATATTCGTTCGGTTTCCGGTTCGCCGTTGTTTAGTTTTTTTGTTGGGCAGGATGATAAAATCAGCAGCAAGAATGCAATTTTTATTTATCAAGGCGGATTGAGTTTGCCGGATAGAAATTATTATTTCGATACGGATGAACGCACCGTGATGCTACGTGAAAAATTTGTTCAACATGTGGCGAATATGTTCATATTGATGGGATACGACAGTATGAAAGCGCAGCAATCAGCAGAAAATATGTTCAAGTTGGAAACGGCAATTGCAAAAGTTTCCCGTAAGCGTGAAGATACACGCGACCCGTTGAAGAATTACAATAAAATGTCGTTTGAAGAATTAACGAAATCCACTTCCAATATTAAATGGAAAGAATTTATGGAAGGCGTGGGCTTGAGAAACGTTGATACCGTTGTCGTCGGACAGCCGGAATTTTTGAAAGCGCTCAACGGATATCTCAACGCATTTCAGATTTCCAATTGGAAAAATTATTTGAAATACCATCTTGTGCGGCGGCTTGCAAATTATCTCGATGATAAAACATTTAACGAATCATTCAGTTTTTATTCAACCGTGATGCGCGGAATTCCCGAACCGAAACCGCGCTGGAAACGAACAGTGGAACAGACAAACGGCTCGCTCGGAGAATTAATCGGACAAGTATATATCAATGAGTATTTGCCAAAAGGGACGAAGGAAAAATTACTCGAAATCGGAATGGCAATTAAGGATGTCTATGGTGAAAGAATAAAAGCGTTGGATTGGATGAGCGAAACGACAAAACAAAAAGCATTAAAAAAACTCAGCACGATTGTTATGAAAGTCGGCTATCCGGATAAATGGAAAGATTTGAGTTCGATGAATGTTGACCGTACTTCCTACGTTAAAAATGTGATGAGCGCGAACAAATGGCAGTTTGAGTATATGGTCGCGAAATTCGGACAACCGGTTGACCGCACGGAATGGGGAATGCAACCGCAAACATACAATGCGTATTACAATCCTTCCAATAATGAAATCGTTGTGCCGGGATGCAATATTATTGTTCCGGGTTACGAGCGTAAACTTGCGGATGATGCGTTGCTGTATTCTATTATCGGCGGCTCGACATTTGGGCACGAAATTACGCACGGGTTTGATGACCAAGGAAGTAAGTATGACGAAAACGGAAATCTCAATGATTGGTGGACCGAAGAAGACAGAGCAAAGTTTACAGAAAAAACAAAAATGGTGGTAAAGCAATTTAGCGAGTACATTGCGGTTGATACGCTTCATATCAACGGGGAGTTAACGCAAGGAGAAAACATTGCTGATATCGGCGGAATAATGATGGGCTATGAGGCATTCAAAAAAACACAGCAGTATAAATCGCAGGAAATGATTGCCGGATTAAATCCTGATAAACGGTTCTTTCTCGGTTATGCGCTTGCGTGGATGGTGAATGAACGCCCTGAGGCAACGGCAAATCAGGTAAAGAGTAACGAACACTCACCGGCTAAATTTCGAGTGATTGGACCGCTGAGCGATATGTCGGAGTTTTATAAAGCGTTTGGAATTAAAGAAGGCGATGCAATGTGGCGTGCGGAGAGTGTGCGAGTGAAGATTTGGTAAAATGAATCACTTCGTTCGCAATGACTTTTCTTTTGGATTCAAATGGCGATGTAACAGTCGCCATTTTATTTTTGCAAGGTCAATGAGTATTTTTAACACCGAAATTATTATTCATAATACGAAAGAAAGAAAACAATGAAAGTGATTGATGTTCAAGTACATCTTGTCAGAAGTTATTTCGAGTTTCTGAAGAACCTGAGTTCAGAAAATAAATTGGAACTGATTGCCAAACTGAAAAACTCAATGAAGTCAACTACACGCGTGAAGAATGGTTCATTGACATCGCTTTATGGCGCTTTTGAATCGAAAGAATCGGCGGATGAAATCATTCTCAATCTTCGTCAGGCAAGGACGTTCCAACAAACACGAGAACAACTTTGAAGAAGCACCTTCTCGATACAAACATTTGCATTTATTTTCTCAAAGGTTTATATAACCTTGATGAAAAAATAGAGCGTGCTGGAAAAGAAAATTGCTTTGTTTCGGAAGTCAGTATTGCAGAACTCAAGTTTGGCGCAGAGAACAGTAGCAATCCGATTAAGAACCGCAAAACAGTGGAAGAATTTCAGCGAAGATTTACTATCCTTCCTATTTTTACCGCTCTTGATGTGTATGCAAAAGAAAAGTCTCGACTCTGGAGACAAGGAAATTTGCTTGATGACTTTGATTTGTTAATCGGTGCGACTGCGGTGTCTAATAACCTAACGATGGTAACGAAAAACGTAACTGACTTCGAAAGACTTAATGATATAAAAATTGAAGATTGGACAGTGAAATAGTTGAAGATTCCTATAAATCAAGTTGAAACTAAATACCAATGTTTGAAACCATCGCACATCAATCCATAACTAATTCAATCCCTCTCAATCTCGAAGAAGAAATTCTTCGATTGAAAAAGGAATTGAATGCAGTTATTCTTGCGCATTATTATCAAGAATCTGAAATACAAGACCTTGCAGATTTTGTCGGCGATAGTTTGGAGTTATCGAAAAAAGCGGCGGCGACAAATGCAGATGTGATTGTGTTTGCGGGCGTTCACTTTATGGCGGAAACGGCGAAGATACTTTCTCCAACAAAACAAGTTCTTCTTCCCGATGTCAATGCCGGTTGTTCGCTCGATGAAAGTTGCCCTGCGCCGCTCTTCAAACATTATCGTGATGCCCATCCAAATCAAGTTGCCGTTACGTATGTTAATTGTTCTGCGGAAGTGAAAGCGTTGAGCGACTATATCTGCACATCGAGTAATGCCGAAAAAATTATTCGCGCGATTCCCGAAAGCAAAGAAATTCTCTTTGCTCCCGATAGAAATCTCGGAAAATATCTGATGAAGAAAACCGGAAGAACAATGGATTTGTGGCAGGGGAGTTGCATTGTTCACGAAACATTTTCCGAACGAAAAATTCTTCATCTCCGAAATCAATTCCCCAAAGCAAAACTCATCGCTCATCCTGAATGTGAGGAAACGTTACTCAACGAAGCGGATTTTATCGGTTCGACAAGCGCATTGTTGAAATATGTTGAATCAAACGAAGCAAATGAATTTATTGTTGCTACGGAAGTCGGCATTATTCATCAAATGCAAAAACACGCGCCGCACAAAATGTTTATTCCCGCTCCTCCCGATACAAACTGTGCCTGTAATGAATGTCCGCACATGAAACTCAACACAATGGAGAAACTCTATCTGTGTATGAAAAATCGTTCGCCGGAAATATTGTTAAGCGAAGATATTATCGAACGTGCGCTTGTTCCGTTACAGCGAATGATGTCGTTGAGTTGAAACTAGTCATTTGTCATTAGTAATTCGTCATTCGTTCTTCTCTTTTGTGAAACGGTTTTCCCCGCTATATTCTTTTCTCTTTTTTTCATTTTTCCTTTTCTCTTTTGCTTTCTCACAAGAACAACGTGCTGGAATTATTTCCGGAAAAATCATTTCCGTTGAAACAAAACAACCGTTGCCATTCATTAATGTAATTCTTCTTGGAACAAAAATCGGCGTAACAAGCGATGAAGAAGGTAAATTCATCATTGAAGATATTCCATTCGGAAATTACGAACTCCTTTTCACGGCAATTGGTTTTGAAACAAAAAAAGAAAACCTCACTCTTTCTTCTTCAAGAAAAGTTGAACTGATTATTTCAATGAAGGAATCTTCCGTGATGATGAAGGAAGTGCAGGTAATCGAAGAAGTGAGAAAAAAATCATTATCGGATATTCGCGCGAGTGTTGTTGAAGTTCAGCCGCAAAAAGCAAAAGCAATGCCCGGCGCCGCTGAAGATGTGATGCGCGCATTACAATATGCTCCGGGAGTGATTGCGCCAAGTGATTTTCGCGCAGCATTAATTGTGCGCGGTGGAAGTCCCGACCAAAATCTCATCGTGATGGATGGAATAGAAATTTTCAATCCGTACCGTTTGTATGGTTTAATCAGTATGTTCAATCCCGAAACAGTATCGGATATTTCTTTACTCACCGGTGGATTTCCTGCAAAGTACGGCGACAGACTTTCCGCAGTTGTTGATGTAACAAATAAACGCGGGGGAGATGGCGGTTACTTTAACGGAAATATCAACGCAAGCATTTCCAACGCGAATATTGTGCTTGAAGGAAAAGCGCCAACAATGATTCCGATGTATTGGCTTGTTTCTGCGCGGCGAACATATTACGACTTAGTGTTGGAGCCATTTGCAAAAAGCGCGAAACTTGTCAGCGGCGATGTTGCCTTTCCGAATTTTTCCGATGTGCAGGGAAAGTTGACCTTTCTTCCTTCTGCGCAACATCAATTTATACTCAACGGAATTGCGAGCAGCGATGGAGTGCATTTGGTGAGCGGAAAAAATAAAGAAACTCCCGATAGTGTTTCTATTAGTAACGACTCCCGGAATGATGTTGCAGGATTTTCGTGGCTTTATACTCCGTTGCAAAACATCAATTCCCGATTGAGTTTTTCGTGGTACAGAAATAAAGGGGTGAGTGATTTTGGGGGCGCAGTTCTTGACCCGGGACTTGATAGAGAGCGACTAAGTAATTCTTCCGATACAACGGTGCGGCTGTATAACATTGATATCTCTTCTGCATTCGCTTTTCAAAAATATTCGTTGAAAGAAGAAATGATTGTGCAAAAAAATAATCACTTGCTTGAATTCGGAATTATACGCGATTGGTTGAAGAATGATATGTATTGGTCGCTGCAGCTTTCACCGGAACTTCGCGCGCGGTTTCAAAATCTCAATGTTGCCATCTTGAATAATTTTTTACAAACGCAAAACTATTACCGCACCGTATTCTATCTTCAAGATAAATGGGAACTGAATGATAAACTCACCATTCAACCGGGAATGCGATTCAACTATTTCAGAAATTTGGAAAAATATTATGCAGAACCGCGATTCAATATTTCCTACTATCTCAATCCCGTCAGTACTCTTCGCGCTGCGTGGGGAACGTACGTTCAATCTCCCGGGTACGAAAAACTTGTTGACCAAAATATTTTTTACTCACTCACGAATGCAAACACATTGGAAGCAGAACGGGCAACGCATTACATTCTTGGTTATGAACGCTGGATGAGTTCTGAAATCTTTGGTAGAGTGGAAACGTATTATAAACGGTTTGACAATCTTATTGTTCAACAAAAAACTTTAGCGGAGCGATTTACAGCGGAAGTAATTCCCGGAGAAGACTCAACACTCGTCAGCGGATGGACAACGCCGCATCAGGTTATGAAAGAGACATACACCAACAATCCAATCAATAATGCGTATGGCAATTCATACGGAATGGAAATCTATGTTGAGAAAAAACAAGTTTCTTCGGAAACAAAATTGTGGGGAATGTTCAGTTACGCGCTCGCGTGGGCAGAAAGAAATGTGTACGGCGTATGGCGACCGCTTTCCTACGACCAGCGGCACACAATCAACATTGCAGGAAATTACAAAGTGAATGATTGGTTAGAACTTGCTTTCAAATGGCGATACGGAACAAACTTTCCCTATTCTCCTCCCGAAGGAATTCAGCCGAGAATTATTTCCGTGAAAATTGATACGATAATAAACGGAGCACATATTGATACGACTATCGGCATAATTCAAACTGACCGGAATAACAAAGTGGTGTTTGATGTTATTCGTGCGCAAGGAAATCAAGTTAATTCGGGAAGATTGCCGCCGTATCACCGCCTCGATATTCGCGCAACGGCATACACAAAAATCTGGGGACTCGATTGGACGTTTTATCTCGATGTGATTAACGTGTACAACAGAAAAAATATTTTGAACTATCAGTTCTTTGTAACGGAGAACTTGAAGTTTGAAAAAAATCCTACTTCAATGTTCCCGATTTTACCGACACTGGGGATGAGTGTGAAGTTTTGAGAGGGGGGAAAAATTTTCATTTTAACGATAGCACTAACGATGTTTGCAGAAATCTTTCTCATGAGATTCTATATTTAGTTTCCATGTCTGTTAGCCAAGTATTTTCTTGCTCGTCAGAAACAATGTCGTGAAGTTTGTCAAAGATATTTTCAAGATGAACTTTCTTAAAATGATTGTTGCCTTGTTGAGTTAGGATTTCACGAAACTGTCTTTCAGTTTCTCCTTTCTTCCATAAGTAATTGTCGTTTTCACTTGGAGAGAAAACCCAAAAACCAAATTCATCACAATGTCTTGATAATGCAACTTGCTCCGCAAGCATCATATTTCTCCATAGTTGATTTAGTCCGAAGCGGAACGGACAAGTCAACATTGATTTTACTTTTTCTCCGTCAATCACTTTTGATTTCGCTGTCAGTTGCCAATTAAAATATCGGTTGTAACCACAAAGAAAATTTTTTGCTTCATCGGTTTTCTTATTGGTAATCATGTCAAGAAAATAATTTGCGGAATCGCATGTTGCCTTTATCTGCTTCTTGTCTGCGTATGATGAACAAACAGAAAATTCAGCTTCAATAAATTTGAACTCAATAAGTAATACACCTTTCTTATCGTTGTCGTAAGTGTAGAAAACTGCAATGTCAGAATCAGTTCCACGCTTGTTGCCTTGGTCGCCAATACTTTCATCAGTTGTCCTTTCAAAACGAATTACAGAATTGCATTCGTTAGGAGTGAACTCTGGTTCAAGATGAATAACTTTCACTTGCTTGTCAAGTAAGTTTGAAAACAACTTGTCTGCTAATTCGGAATGTTGTTGAAGAAAAATAATAAGGTTGAAGCAAAAAGGTTGTGATGCTGCTGTGTTTGTCAATATCCGTTTGAGGTCGCCTGCTTTATGATTCTCAAACCTTGCTAATGTCCCTGTGTGAATGTCGGGAGTTATAAAATTAAAATGTGCTTCTTCTTCTGTCAGCCAATGTTTGTATTGATTGCCTTTGCTCGTTGCACCAAATTTTTTCACGCCTTTGCTTTGAAGAAAGTCCGCCATGTGTTGGTAAACTTTTTTCTCCCAAGGGTTTCCTGTGTCGTAGATTGTCGGTTCGTTGTTCATGTTTTTGTCTTTTAGTTTCTTGAAGTCACTTTCAAGTTTGTAGGTCGTTCCTACGGAACTAAAATTATTGGGTTGTTTTTAATTACAAACAGAACGTCCCTACGGGACTGATTTGTTTTTAGAATTTACGTTTTACAATCAGGTCGTTCCTACGGAACTAAAACTATTGGAGCGTTATATTTACAAACAGTTCGTCCCTACGGGACTAATCATTTACACTCTTAAGAATTTATATTCAATAAAAAAACAGATGCAAACTTTGCTCCGTAGGAGCATACTGTTTGTAACAATCAACAAGGATATACATTCAACTCCGTAGGAGTGGTCTGTTAGTTACAATTTCGAATCAACAGGTCGTTCCTACGGAACTAAAACTATTGGAGCGTTTTATTTACAAACAGTTCGTCCCTACGGGACTAATTATTTATACTCTCAAGAAATTAGATTCCAATAAAACAACAAATGCAAACTTTGCTCCGTAGGAGCATACTGTTTGTAAAAAGCAGAACGAAGCAACATCTAACTCCATAGGAGTGGTCTATTGATTACTTTTCGAATCAACAGGTCGTTCCTACGGAACTATAATTAGGGAGTGTTTATTATTTACAAACAGTTCGTCCCTACGGGGCTACTCATTTACACTCTCAAGAAATTATATTTCAAGTAAAAACTAAAATCAAACTTTGCTCCGTTAGGAGCATACTGTTTGTAACAATCAACAAGGACATACATTTAACTCCGTAAGAGTGGTCTGTTAGTTACAATTTCGAATCAACAGGTCGTTCCTACGGAACTAAAACTACTGGAGCGTTTTAATTACAAACAGTTCGTCCCTACGGGACTACAAAACTACACACATAACGTTCCGCGTTTTCTTTTGTTAACAACAATTCGCTATAAAAGTGCAGAAAAATTTTTGCTCCGTAGGAGCATACTGTTTGTAACGCTCAACAAGAAACCACATTCAGCTCCGTAGGAGCGTCCTGTATATTCCACATCATTCAATCCATTCAAACAAGTATTTCTCATCGTACTCAATTTCAAACTTTTCCAGCAAGTTAATGTATTCTTCTTTGAACGTTTTCTTATGATGATGTTCTTCCTGATTGAGAATGTATTTAATAACAGTATCAATCTGACTTCGTGAATATGAAAACGCTCCAAATCCTTCCTGCCAATTGAATTTTCCTTTCATCCAGTTACTATCATTTATAAATTTGGATGAGCCCGCTTTTATATCCCGCACCAAATCGGAAAGAGAAATAGATGGAGTTAATCCGATTAAAAGATGTGTGTGGTCAGGCATACAGAAAATCGAAAGAAGTTTTTGTTCGCGGCGTTGAACAATTCCTGTAATGTATTTATGTAGTTCTTCACGATGGTGTTTCGGGATAAGGTTTTGTCTTCCCTTCACCGTAAAAACAATATGAATATAAATTTGTGAATAGGTATTAGCCATCGTATTTGTGGGCAAAAAGTAAGAATATTTTTTACAAACTTCAAAGAGGAAGAAAAACCCCTACTTTTAGTTTAAGTAATCATAGGTGATGTTGTCCATTTAATTTTCACAAAATTGTATTCCTTTTTGTCATACAATTTCCGCCAATGATAAAGATGTTTTTCTGTCCATCAATTGCGTTAAACTTTGTTCCCGAACTAATAAATATTATTCAAAAATAGGTTTTTGAAGTAAAAAGACAATTTTTACTTTAATATAGATTTCCCTTCCGTCGCTTGAGGGAATTTTTGCACCAATCTAAAATGCCCTTGCTTGTCTCAAGGGCATTTTGGAATCAATTAAGGGAACCCTTGCACTGCCTGAGGGGATTTTTGGAACAATCCAGAATGCCCTCACCTCTCTTGAGGGAATCGTGGAATCAGTCCAAAATGCCCTCACTTACGTGGAGGGAATTTTGGAAACAATCAGGGGAACCCTTGCATTGCTTGAGGGTATCCTTCCTTTGCTTGAGGGGATTTTGGAAACTGTTAAAAATAACCCTGCTTGCTTCGAGGGAATTTTGGAAAGAGGAAAAAATGGGCTTTTTAGTTTCGAGGGATTTTTTTCAACAAGCAAAAATTTTATAAACTGTTCAGGGGGAAATTTACAAACAATTCAAAATGACCTTGACTTTTTCAATGTTGTTTTTTGGAGAGAGAAAAATAGGGTTGCTTGTTTCGAGGGATTCATTTCCCCGGTCAAAAATATGCTATTCTGTTTCTTGGGAATTTTTGCAACCTGCAAAATCGCCCTCGCATTCCTTGAGGGAGTTTTTGCAACACGGAAAACCGCCATTGCATATCTTGGGGGGAACTTTTACAAGAAAAACTGCCGTTGAATATCTTGAGGGAATTTTTTCTATTCCTGAGGGAGTTTCTGCAACTAATAAAAACGTCCTTCATTGCTTCGAGGGGATAATAGCAAGAGAAAAAAATGTGCTTCCGTATTCCGAGGGATTTTATTCTCTGCGTAAAAATACGCTGACTTATTCCAAGGAAAATTTAAAAACTTTCAAAGATGTCTTTGCTTCTTTCAAGGAATTTTTTGGGGGAGAGAAAAATGCCCTTGTTACTTTTACGTGAGTTTTTGCACAGATACTGCTGTAGGCGGCATTACCTTGCACACGTTTGCGCTCGTCCTCCATCTATTGCAATTGTTTCGCCCGTAATCCATCCCGCTTTTTCGGAAGAGAGAAATAAAATGAGTTCGGCTACTTCTTCCGGTGTTCCTACCCGCCCAAGCGGGTGAGTGGTTTTGCTATGCTCGAGAAACTGCGCATACTTTTCCTCGCTCATTCCACTGGTTTTGTGTAAGTTGGTAACAACAACACCGGGATTTACCGCATTTACACGCACTCCTCTTGGCGCAAGTTCCAACGCTACACACCGAGTGAACTGGTCCACTCCCGCTTTGCTTACGCAATAAGAAAGTACATTGGGGAACGCTCGTACTCCGGTAACACTGGAGACATTGACGATGTTTCCTTTCCGTTCGATGAGGGAGGGGAGAGCAAGTTGCGTCAGTCGGAAAAGCGAGCGTAAATTCACATCGAGCATTGTATCCCACTCTTCCAACGAAGTTTGTTCAAGGGAACCCATTCCGATAATTCCGGCGGCGTTTACCAGAACATCAATACCGCCGAATCGAGAAAGAGTTTTTTCAATAACGCGTTTTCTCTCGTTATCGTTTGTTACGTCCGCGGAAAGTATTTCTGCGTTAGTGTACGAAGAAAATGTTTCTTTCAATTCCTTTGCTCTTCGCGCTACGACGGATACATTTGCGTTCTGCCGCAGGGCTTCCAATGCGGTGGCTTTTCCGATACCGCTGGTTGCACCGGTAATAATATATGTTTTGTGTACAGGATTCTTTTGCATAATGAAGTGGGGATTGTTGTCGTTCTATTCCTCGTCAAGGAGGAGTTCGTATTTTAAGACTTTATATCCTTTCAGAATATCGAGCGCGGCAAATACAGCGCCGGAAAAAAACACAACGAGAGCAAAGACGAAAACAAGAAGGATAAGCGTTCGAAGTTGGAGAAACGCAGAAAAATAGTCTATGCCGATAAGCACGGAAGTAAGCACAAAAAATCCTATTGCGGAGAAATATGCGATGAGAGAATTCCGGAGATATTTTGCGCGCATCATCAACTCCGGGATTTGTTTCAGAATACTCGCAGCGCGTTCCGTTTCCGGTTGCGATAGTTCACTTTTGTTTGTCTTTGATGCGAGTTTTCTTTTTTCTTCATTCAACATCCGCACGCGGTTGATGATGAGTGAAAACTTGTTACTGACGCTCAACAACAATAATCCGCATGCGTTTATCATCACTGCGGGCGCGAGGATGAGTTGAATGACTTGAATAATAGAATCAGTTTCGGTGATGGTGTTCATAAAAATTTGCCTCCTCATTGTTATAGGTTATGAACTGATATACGACGTTAGTATTGCATACAAAATCCATATTGCGCCAACGATACCCACAGAAACACCAATGCTCTTTTGATACAATGTCCGTACGCCGAGCGATAACACATACACATACCAAAACGAAAACACATCAACGAATTTGAGAAGATGATGAGTGATGCTCGTCGTGTCGAACGGTTCGAGGAAAAAAGCAATGCTGGGAGTTTTATTGATGGAGCCGCCGATTTTAACGGTAAGAATTGTAACGATTGTTCCGAGAATAAACACGGCATTTGCAAGTCCGACCACCTCCATCATTTTTGCGTACGCAACATCAACGTGCAAAAACCACTTTCCCACGAGCATTAATACAAGTGAAACAAGAAGAACTGATGCAAATGCGTACACGAGCATTCCGAGTGTTCCTGTTATGAGAAAAATGGGAGAGCCCGGTTCAGGAATAAATGCCAACGCTTTGTCGAGTTGCTCCCGCGTCATTTCCCCCTTCTGTATTTTTTCTTCCAATTTTTGAATTTGCGTGTTTCGCATTTCCTGTTTGATAACAGGGTCTGAAAATACAATGAAGGTGAATACAATGCCAACGAGAATTACTCCCGCGACCGGTAGCAGCCAATTCATTGTCGTTTTTTCCTGCAAAGAAACTTCCTCAAATACTGCAGATGGTTCTGAGAACATATTGAACAGTTTTGAAAATGCAGTTGTTTCTTGTATTTGTGTGTCAGGTTGTTCGTCCATAGGATTATACGTTTAATTTTTTGTGGTGAGTTTAAACACTCCGTCCCAATCATCGGGGGGCGGGGTGATGAGATATTGTTGTGAACGTTCGATATACATTTTCGAAGGATAATCGTGCAGAACGAGCGCAAGGGCTTGTTGGAAAAGTTCGATGGCAGATTTCCATTCGCGTTTTCTGTAAGTTGCAAGAGCAGAGGCGTACACTTCAAGAAAATTTTCCTGAAGGGAGTCTTTCTTTTCTCCTTTTAAACCAAGAATTTCATATACTGTTACCGGCTTTGATTTTCCAACAACAAGAAGTTTATCAATTTCGCGGGCAATGACGTTATCTTTCACCAAATAGTATGTTTGTTCACCAATCAATATTTTAGTACGATATTGTTTGTTTGCTCCTTCGAGCCGGGAAGCAAGATTGACGCTATCACTGATTACCGTATAATCGAAACGATTTTTCCCACCAAAATTCCCAACCAGCATTTCGCCGGAATTGATTCCGATACGCACGTCGAGAAACGGTGTTCCTAATTCATTAGATTTTTCACGCATCTGCAGTAACGCTTTCTGCATTTCAAGTGCAGTGGTGATTGCAAGTATCGCATGGTTCTCCAACGGAATCGGTGCGCCCCAGAATGCCATTACCGCATCGCCGATGTATTTATCTAACGTTCCCTTATGCACAAAAATAATATCGGTCATCGCGGATAAATAATCATTCAGCATTGTTACCAGTTCTTCGGGAGAGAGTTTCTCAGAAATAGAAGTGAATTGTACAATATCGCTGAACAACACGGTTAACTCTCTCCGTTCGCCTCCCAATCGCAATTTATCCGGGTGTTCCACAAGTTCATTCACCACGGCGGGGCTGAGATATTGACCGAACATTCCTTTGATGAATGTTTTTTGTTTTCGCTCGGTAAGATAACTATAGACAATTGCGCCGACATATCCCACGGCAACGGCAAGCAGCGGGTCGAACAGAATTGTTACGTAATTAAAGTACTTGAATAGATAGAAGGAAACAAAAACGTACAGCCCCGCTTCGCATATTATAAATCCAATACCAAGGATTTCCGCAACAACTTGATACCGAAATTTTAAGGAGCGAAATTTTATAACGGTGAGAAACGTTCCTGAACAGAAGAGAGCAACAAGAAAAAGATTTATCCATTGGGATTCTTTATTCAAAAAATTATTATCCAGAACGTTTTGAATAACATTTGCGTGGATTTCTACGCCATACATCAAATTATCCCCGATATGTTTCCCCTTAGAAAAGGCGACGGGAAATAAATCCTTTTCTTCCGGCATCGTGGAACCAATGAGCACGATTTTATTCTTAAAAACGCCGCTGGCTAAATAGCCGATATCGGGGTCGTCGAATGTATTGATTTCTGCGCCGATATCAATTTCTTCCGTCGTCATAAATTCGTGGTCGTCAATCACATCGGCAAATTTAAAGTGCCTGAATGTATAATCGGGACCATAATAATTGACAAAAATATTCACATCTTCATTTTTCGGAATGACAATATTGTTAAATACAAAATCATTCTTTCGTTCGGTGGGAACATTGAATGGCGGTTTTCCGAATACTTTATTCAGGCAGCCGAATGCAAGCGTTGGATAAAATATGTTCCGCGATTGGTCGTACACGAATGGGCGATAACTGCGGTACAGCCCGTCATCATCGGGTAAAATATTAGCAAAGCCAACAGCGCTATCTACATCGAAAAAGATATTGCCGTAATTTTCGTTGCTGAGTGTGTACGAGGATGAACGGGGTTGGATTCTTGCGCCAACAACGATAATTCCCGTTTCCAAAATGGCGCGCTTAAATTCTTCGTCATCGTCGGGGTGTTCAGTATTGGGTTGGTCGAAAAACATATCGAAACCTACTGCCAGTGCGCCGGCGCGTTTTAAATTTCGCACAACGTGTCCGTAGTACGAACGGGGCCACGGATATTTATGTGGGAGCGATTGAAAGGATTCCTGAGAAATCTCTACGATGACAACGTTGAGGGATTCTTGCGGTACCGCAATAGGTCCGCGATAGCCATACCTTCTATCAATCGTGGAAAGTTCTGCGCGTTTGAGGGGAGTAAATTCAAAAAAAATATTTTGGGTAAGGAGAACGAGAAGGAACGCAAGGGCGAGACTCAAACCAAGTTGGGTGAGCCGTTCACGCGTGGTTTTCTTTTTCGGAAGAGAAAATTTGTTCATTACATAGTGTACTTCACCACAAAACTCCAGAGCACATCAGTTGAAGCAGTTACCGTCGGGGACTTGGGAGTATGTAAAAGGGTGAGGTCGGCGGCAAGATGAACGACATTCCACAAAAGGTAATCGGAGTTAGCAGAAAATTGTGTTCTCTTAAAATCTCCCAGCGTTGTCCCCGCTGCACCCGCAACGGTAAATTTGCGATTAAGAAAACTATGTCGCGCGCCAAAGAGGATTGTTTCGTAATTAAAATTGTAAAATTGTCCTGCCTTCGGGAGTTTGTTGAGACTGAGAAGAACATTGAGCGTTGTTTGAAATTCTTCTTTCCAATGCGTTGTTAAACCCAATGAGGCAGTAGAATTTTTTGTATCGGTATTGTGCAATGTTTGGTCGTCGCGAATCGAAGTGCTTGCATTTACTGACAAACTCTGGCGGTACAAATACGTGAAATCATATCCGCTTTGAATAAAGAACCGATTGGAAATATCTTCACGCATCGAACGGAACTTAATACTATCGCCGGAACTTACGGGGATAAATCCCTTGAGCCCGTTGCTGGTGTGGTTTCTTGTGTAGCCAATGGTGAGCGAAGGAAAATTCATTCGCGGGAAATAGGAAACGTTTGAGTTGAGTGTCGTAAAGGTTGTCGTTGTGGATTTATTGTTATCCGTGTTATCTTTTAATTGTTCAATCCCGCCCGAAAGAAAAAGTTGGCTTTCAAATAAACTAATGCGGTCGAAAATATTATATCCTTTTAAGTCCGTCGGTAGATAGGTTTGTCCGAAGGATTTGTACGCACCGCCGTGGAAAATATATGTTGCTTTGAGGTTATTGTTAAAATAATTCGCCGATAATCCGCCTTCGTAACTCACTATTGAAGAGATATTATCAATGGAAAGAGGGACGAGGTTTTGATTTACCGTAATTATTTTGGAAATCATATCCCGCAACTGTTTTAAATCCTTCCGCTTTTTAATATTTTCAACGGAATCCGTTCCGCTCGTTTTATACAGGGAATCAATTTGTGCATCAGAAAAATTTCCTGCTCGAATGTCATTATTATGCACGCTTGCCGCTCCTTGCGCTGTTAACGCAAATCGTTTCTTATCGAACGCGAGCAACAAATCCGAACCGACAACAAGATTTTCTTTCGCTGCGGGTCCGGTAAGAATAGAACCAAGATTGTCCTTTGCTTTCAACAAAGAAAATCCGAGTTGAAAATTTTCTCCTTTGCCAAAACTCGGTCGCACGATGGTGAGATTACGTTTGTATGTTTGCCCTTCGACTTTTCTCGCTACTTCTCCTGATGCCGCATCGAGATTGATAAAGCCAAACATCAAACTTCCGGAAACTCCGCGCAACCGTTTTCCACTCATTATCAAACTTGGAAACGCCGGATATGCATCTCCGTACGCCGCTTTTACCCAGGGCGTTTTTGCCTCAACAAAGAAACGGTTTTGCGGCTGCCGAATCGGTGTATCTTCATTGGTTACAAATACCTTTCCGTTCAAATGCACGACGCCATACTGCGATGAAAGATTCACTGAACCTCGGTTGTATTCCGCGAGATTTTTTTGAATTGATTCATTTCGTTTTTCTATTTGTGCGGAAATATGATACTCGATTTTTCTTGCAGCACTTTCCGTTGTGGCAATTGTCCTTGAAGTAAACGAGAGCGATTCCGTGTATAAAACTTCTTGCGCAGCGTTTCGCACCTCTACACGAATGGAATGTGCGCCATCATCAATCGTGGGAGTGATATTTTCCGGGGAAAGGGAAAGTATGTCATCACTGATTTGCGCGAAACCGGTTACATCCTTTTCGTCAATAAATATTTTTGTAGAGTTCTTGTCCGCGAGCGCACTTAATTTCACGAGAGAGAGAACAATGACCAAATCGCTTTTTGTTACTGCGCTTCCCGGTTCGGGACTGAGAAAAAGAACTTTGGATACTAACTCGCTTGCAGGACGAATAGTAATTTGCAGAGGATTTGCCGTCGGGTTTTCTTGCGGATACGTTACTGCGTCAGGGTTGCCTTCGACGTTGAGTAGAAAATAATACTCAACAACATTAGAAGAACCAAATTCTTCCGGCGGGATTGTTGCGATGACATTCCTTTCGGTGATGGGAATTTCTGTGTATTTAAATTCCGTGCTGCCAAACGTTCGATACGCAAGAGTCAGTTGGTTGATGGGAAATGCAGTGTTGAGTTCGACATTGATTTGTATTGGCTTCCCTTCGTACGCCGATTCGGAGCGAACGGAGAGAACATAATCACTCACTTGTGCATAACTCAGAGAACAAATAAGGAGGGAGAACAATAAACCCGCGAGTGAATTGTTTTTATTAAAGTGGTACACGTTTTAGTAGTTTTGGTGAAGAACGAATGAATTGCTGGAAAAAAACTTCTCTCAATCGTGGTATCGAATGCGAACTTTCTTTTTATTATTGTCGCGGTCTTTAAGTTCTATTTCGATTTGCTTTTCTTGCCCGAGCCCCTGTGCAGAATGAAGTTGATTTTGCGCGTTGCTTGTTTCTTCATCCGTCGCTTGCCGCACAGAAATGGTTCCGTCGTTATTGGAAATTCCCGTTTGGCCGGAGTCAACATTCACGCTCGTATTGGTTACTAAATTCAGAAAATTGATTGAGCCTTCGATTACCGTGAGCGTGTCTGTTCCGTCGCCAACACTCAACGTTCCTTCCGTGCCGCGAATGGCTGCCACAGAGGTTGGGGAGGAAAAAATAAATTTTTCGTTTTCTTGTTTTTGAATATCAAAACTGAATTCGCCCCGTGCAACATTCACGGTTTTTGCAAATGTTCCTTCACGAGTTTCGCCGTACACCTTGAGTTCCGATTGTTCCCGCACGCGGAGCATACTATTGTCTTTGAATTTTACAATTGCGATGGATTTTTCTCCAGTGCGTAAATCGTCGCCGGAATACAAAATATCGCCTTTTTTAGTTTTCGTCCAATCAATTTTAGAATTTTTGTGGTCAACTTCGCGAATGACTTTAATTGCCAATGCAATAGTTTTATCCTGCGAAAAGATATCCCTCGCAAAAAAGAAAATTGAAGTTGCGATGAGTACAGTAATAATAAAATTCTTTTTCATAACATTGCCTTTCATTCAACAATAGTGATACCGATAAGTTTATCGGGATTGGTGTGAAGAATACTCAGAAGTTCTCGTAATTGGTTCATAGAAACCGGAATGCCGTCAATCGTAAAAACACCGGTCGGCTGAAGATTTTCGTTTTGTAAAAGTTGCAGTAACTCGGGGGATAAATCGGAAATCGCTTCAAGTAAATCGAAAACCTGTTGGTTAACTATGTGTTGTGTTGTATCAGTACCGGTAACAAAGCGGTTTTGTTGCGAGGCGATATTGAACTGCCAGATTTCACTATTCACGTCGTTCGTTCCCGCGATAGAGTGAGAAAAACCGCGTACTTTCCACACATACGTTTTTCCTTCTTCTAATGAACGAACATTTTGTCCGGAGGAGGGATATTGGAGCGAACTTGCGCCAAGAGGAAAATCAACACTGCCTGAATTTCGAACTATATGCGGAATGCCCTGTACTGCTTCTTCATTCGATGAATGATGCGGTAATTTTTCGTACACGGAAATTTCCACACTGTCTCCTTCATACTGCCATTGGAAAAACGGGAAGTTCGATGTAAGTTCCGAATTATCTTGCGGCGACAGCAACTGAACCCGGGTAAGATTCCGAAGGACAATTTCAAAACTTCCCGATGCAACGATATTCTCAGTCGAATCGAGAAGGTCTAAATTAATTGTGTATGTTCCCGCAGGCATTTTCCCTGTGGAGAGCGCGATATTCTGAATTCTGTCTTTTGCCTCTGTACTATATACGAAAGAACCTGGTTTGGTCCGAATGAGAGAATTTCTACCAATGTCAAGGTTTGAAAATGTTAATGGAACTTGAAATGGTTGAGTTAAAAACGAAACTGCGTTCTCGTAGTTTGCATCGGAGAGTTGAATGTTGGCTGAAAACCTTAAAGTTACTGTTCGGACAGAATCAGACTCAATCTGTAGCGTAAAAAACAAATTTTGATTTTGAAAATGTTCTACGTCAATATCGCCGATTGCAAGTTGGTCAACGGGAACGTGCGTAACGGAAAGCGTAATGCCGCTAAAACCTTGAGAAGGAAAAACAGCAAGAAAGAGAGCGAATACGACCAACCTAAAAAGTCGTATATAAAGTGTACTAAAAATGTGTTTCATAGTAGTTTTACCTTTCATCATTATTTGTGGGTAAAAGGTACGAATTTTTTATTCAAAAAAAAGTACCGCCGTTTTCTACATTGAAGGTGGAACAAAAAATGTTAGCGTAACGCATTCGCTAAATCGCTTATAATATCATCTACATCTTCTAATCCAACAGAAATCCGGACAAGTCCATCAGTAATTCCGATGCGGTTGCGCTCTTCAGCAGGTATCGCCGCGTGCGTCATCGTGGCAGGATGAGAAATAAGCGTTTCTACCCCGCCAAGACTTTCTGCAAGCGCGCAGAGTTTTACTTTTGCAAGAAACTTTTTAGCATTCGCAAGTGAACCGACATCAAAAGAAATCATCCCGCCGAAATTTTTCATCTGTCGCTTTGCGAGTTGGTGTTGCGGATGTTCCTTCAATCCCGGAAAATAGACGTGTTTTATTTTTTTGTGGGAAGAAAGAAACTTTGCAACTTGCATAGCGCTTTTTCCGTGTTGCTCCATGCGCACGGAAAGTGTTTTCACGCCGCGTAAACATAACCACGCATCAAACGGAGATAAAATTCCACCGATGCATTTTTGGAAATACTTTAATCGTTCTGCCACCTGCTCGTTATTCGTAATGACAATGCCGCCGAGCATATCGCTGTGCCCGTTCAGATATTTTGTAAGAGAATGAGTTACAATATCAATTCCTAAATCAATGGGTTGCTGTAAATACGGAGTTGCAAATGTGTTATCAACAACGGAAAGAATTTTATTCTTCTTTGCAAACTTTGCTATGAGTTTCAAATCGGTAATTTCCATTGTGGGATTCGTCGGCGTTTCCACGAAAATCATTTTTGTTTCTTTGCGCAGCACTTTTTCTACTTCATTGATATTCGTTGTATCCACGAAATCGAATGTGATGCCGAAATCTTTCCAGATAAAATTTGCAATGCGATATGTTCCGCCGTATAAATTGCGGGAAAAAATTATGTGGTCATTCGGCTTCAGTAGATGAAAGAGCGAATCAATCGCCGCCATCCCCGAACCAAACGCCATTCCGTGCTTTCCGTTTTCCAATGAAGCGAGACATTCTTCCAACGCTGTGCGAGTGGGGTTTGTTACACGAGAGTATTCGTAATTCTGTCGCGGTTTTCCGATGCCATCTTGAACATACGTTGATGTTAAATAGACAGGAGTCATCACTGCGCCGTTGTTTGGGTCGGGAGTTTGTCCTGTATGAATTGCTTTGGTAGAGAATTTCATTGTTGAACTGTTTCGTGGATATTTTAGTTTTTCAAAATTATACTGCTTCAAAAAAAATTTTACTTTCTCTCTTTCAAAAACGGTTTTACCGTTTCTATATATCGTTCAAAATCTCTCATACGCTGTTTGCTTATATATTTCTTAATATCGTTCATAACTTCCTTTTCATCAGCGAGGTGTTTCGGAAAATAATGTCCCTTGAGTTGATTGCAAGCAAAACATGCAGTAACAAGATTTTGTAATGAATGATTATCGCCGAATATTTTCGGTCGGATGTGGTCAATCGTGAGCGATTTGTAATTCTGATAACTCAATCTTCCGTCGAGATTACAATACACACAGATAAACTTATTTCGCTCGTGAACTTGTTTCGATATTTCGTGAGGGACTGACATACGATGTTAATTGGTGCCTTAAGTAATTTTGCTGTTGTTTAAAACCTTTTCGTAAAACTGTTCGTACTTCGGTATAATCGTTTTTATATCGAAGTAAGTTTGCGCCCGTTTCAGAGCATTTTTTCCGAATAGTTTTCTCCGTTCCTCGTTTGTCAAAAGCAGCATAACGTTGTTTGCCATTTTTTCGATGGAACCGACATTCGACATAAACCCCGTTTCGCCGGCAACAATCAATTCCGGAACACCACCGACGTTCGTTGAGACTACGGGAACCTCGCACGCCATTGCTTCCAGCACGGATAAACCAAAACTTTCTGTTTCGCTTGTTAAAAGAAAGACATCGGAAACAGATAGGAGAGAAGCGAGCTCTGTTTGTTTTCCGAGAAAGTGAACATCGTCGCATAAATCAAGTTCGCGGCAAAGATTCTCGACAGAAGAACGGTCGGGTCCATCGCCCACAAGAAGGAGTTTACAAGGAATTTGTTTTCGTACTTCTTCCAGAATTTTTACTGTATCTGCCACACGTTTCAAAGGACGAAAATTGGAAACGTGAATAAGTATTTTCTCTCCATTCGGTGCGACATTTTTTTTAATGTCCGAACTTTCGCGTCTGTGAAATTTTTTTAAATCCGCAAAATTGTAAATAACTTCAATTTCTTTTTCGATGTTGTAATTGGAAATTGTTTCCTGTTTAAGGAAATTTGAAACAGCAGTTACTCCGTCGCTATGTTCAATGGTATGTTTCATTATCGGAAGAAAGGCAGGTTCGAGTCCGACGAGGGTGATGTCCGTTCCATGCAACGTGGTAACTGTTGCAAGGGAATTTTTCCCGAGAATATCCTTTGCCATCAACGCGCTCATTGCGTGGGGAATTGCATAATGCGCGTGGACAAGATCTAATTTTGCAAACCGTGCTACTTCGACGATTTTGCTGGTAAGTGCGGGAGTATAAAGCGGAAACTCAAATAACGGATAGCGGCTGATTTCCACTTCGTGATAAAAAATGTTTTGCACGTACGATTCCAATCGTGCAGGCATAGCATAACTGATAAAGTGAATTTTATGCCCGCGTTGGGCGAGCGCAAGACCAAGTTCGACGGCGAGGACACCACTGCCGCCGTATGTGGGATAACAAACGATTCCGATATTCATAAAAGTTGCGTGCAAAATAGAAAATTAACGTGTGAAAGAAAAGTTTTTGCAAGAGAAGAGAATTTGAATTTTTGTGTAATCTCGAAACGAAAATTGTTATATTCACCGCAACATTTTTAAAAGAAACTACTATGAATACACCTTTTCGCTTTCCCTCATCTGATTGGGCATTGATTCTTGGCGCATCAAGTGGATTTGGCGCCGCAACGGCAATTGAACTTGCAAACCATGGTATGAACATCTTCGGTGTGCATTTTGATAGAGCCGCAACAATGCCGAATGTTCAAAAGATAATTTCCGAAATTGAGAACGCAGGAAGTAAAGCAATGTTTTTTAACGTGAACGCTTCGGATGCAACGCGGAGAAATGAAACATTAGATGCAATTGCAAAAACTTTTGTCGAAGATTCCGGCGGGAAAGGAAATCCATCGAACAATGTAAAAGTGTTAATGCACTCACTCGCTTTCGGAACGTTGAAAGCATACATTTCCGAGAATCCAGCGGAGATGCTCACACAGGCGCAAATTGAAATGACAATGGATGTGATGGCGAATTCCATTGTCTATTGGTCGCAAGGTTTAATTACAAGAAAACTGATGCGGAAAGGGGGGCGAATATTCGGGATGACGAGTTCGGGAGGAAATTCTGCATTGCCGTTTTATGGTGCAGTATCTGCCGCAAAAGCCGCGCTTGAATCACACGTCCGTCAACTTGCAATGGAGGTCGGGAAATATGGAATTACTGCCAACACTATTCTCGCAGGAGTAACCGATACGCCTGCTCTTCGGAAAATTCCCGGTTCAACCGATATGCTTGCAGTTTCGCTTGCAAAAAATCCAAGCGGAAGATTAACGTTGCCCGGAGATGTTGCAAAAGCAATTGCGATGCTTTCACTCGATAACGCGCAATTTATGTCCGGCGGAAAAATTCATGTTGATGGGGGAGAAGATATTGTCCAATTTGTCGGACAGAAACAAGTTGTTCCTCTTAAATAATGAAGAATATGGTAGATAATAAAATTCGTTGCAAGTGGGCGACCGGCGACCCGTTGATGGAAGAGTATCACGATTTTCATTGGGGAGTTCCGCCAAAAAATGATAATGAACTTTTTGAACGAATGACGCAGCAAATATTTCAGGCGGGACTCAGTTGGAAAACAATCTGGCATCGTCATCGCGAGTTTTACAAAGCGTTCGATAAATTTTCCGTAAAAAAAGTTGCAGAATATGATTCGAAAGAAAAGAAACGATTACTGAATGACGCCTCTATCATCCGGAACAAAGCGAAAATTGAAGCGACATTGGAAAACGCTAAACGAATTCTCGCAGTAAAAAAAGAGTTCGGAAGCTTTCAGAAATTTCTCGAATCAATTCCGAATGAACTTTCTGCTTGCCAAAAAGAAATGAAAGTGCGGTTTAAATTTATGGGGCCAGAAATTACGCGGATGTTTGTGATGAACATCGGGAAAATAGAAGACACACACGAAAAAGAGTGTTGGAGATATAAGAAAAAATAAGAGCATTTTTCTTTTTCTCTCTTCACCGGCGATTTTGAAATTTCCGGTTACTCTGTTGCCACTTCGGTTTGCTTTTTTTCAATTCTTCTTTCACCTCCTCACCGTTTGCTATTCTTTTTAATGTTCGCACGGCGTTGACAATGTTCTCCTTCCCGAAGATTGAATAACCGGCAACGAATACAGTCGCTCCCGCCTCGACTAACAACTGTATATTTTTTTCGTTCACACCGCCATCCACTACTAATTCAGCATTCGAGTTTGTTTGCCGTATCATTTCTCCGAGCGTTTCAACTTTTACTATCTGCCCGGAAATAAATTCCTGTCCGCCGAAACCGGGCTCTACCGTCATTACCAGAACGATATCAACCTCAGATATTATTTCCGAAATTGCGAGCGCGGATGTTGCGGGATTTAACGTTACGCCTGCTTTCATCCCGAGTTTTTTTATCGTCTGAATTGTGCGATAGAGATGCGGGCACGCCTCCACATGAACCGTGATATGATTACATCCGGCTCGCGCAAAAGATTCCAGATGGGCATCAGCGTTTTCCACCATCAAATGAGCATCGAGCGGAAGTTTGGTAATTTTCCGGATTGAGGAAATTACCGGAGTACCAAAAGTAATATTTGGAACAAATTTTCCATCCATAACATCGAGATGAATCCAGTCAGCCCCCCCTTGTTCGAGTTGCTGGATTTGACTGCGAAGATTGGTAAAGTCGGCGTTGAGTATTGAGGGAGCGATTTTTATTTTTTTAGTCGGAGTATTTTGCATTTGATTGAGATAGAAAAATTATGGACCAACGATGAAAGAAACAGCGAAGATATTTTTTTGCACAAACCTCATCTCTCGAACCTCAAACCACAGTCAATGTTCCGTTACCTTCACTTGCTTTTGCGAAACGAACAAATCAATGCTCTGTCCCAGCGGAACAAGTTCATTCGCTTGTGGGTATTGGTCGAGGACGGTGTTGGGAGGAAATTCAATCGTCGGTTCGTACGAAATTTTTCCAATGGTAAAGTTTTGCGATTGAAGTAAAGCGAGCGCTTCTTTTAATGTTTTCATTGCAAGGTCGGGTACGCGAACGCGGTCCGAATATGTCCCCTGACTTACCGTAACATTGACACGAACACCGCGCGAGATGCTTGTTTGGGGTGCAATTTCCTGCGAAAGAATTGTTCCTGCGGGATAATCATCGGAGGGATTGAAGACTATTTCTCCCAACAGTAGCCCTGAGCGTTCCAAAGCAAAACGCGCATCACGAATGGACTTTCCCCGCAAGGTAGGAACCGATACTTTCTCTTCGCCGCCGCTTGTTACCAAATAGACTCTTCTTCCTTTTCGGACAAGTGTTTTGGGAAGCGGGTTTTGCTGCGCGATTTTTCCCGGTTTAATCTTTGCATCCATTCGCGAGCCGCCATCCATCGGTTTAAGTCCGAGCGTATCTAACAAACGAAAAGCATCCTCGCGCGGCATATTGACGACCGTAGGAATTTCCACCGTCTCTTTGTTGTGAACAACGGAGGGCATCACCATATAGTTCATCACGATAAATAAAACTATAAATGCTCCCAACACGTATATGCCCAAGCGAAGATATTTTGTGTAGTCTTGTAATTTCACAGGCAAAAGATAGGAAAAAGATAAGGGGAGAGCAACGGAAAGAGAGTTGGAGAGCGAAATAGCATTTTGTTCTATGTTTGTAACTCCATTACATTTTCGGTTATATAGCGCTCAATAAATATTCCAGAAGTTTCATCAATGGTGCAAGTGAATGTTCTTCGTCTTCTCCCACTTCATCGATGATGCTATCGAGCAATACAACTTTTTATTGGGTGGAAGATTGCAAACTCTTTTATTTTTTTCTGCGTTGGCAAAAAAAGAAATTAAAAAAGAAGCGTTGCCTTTTCGTTCAAAGCGGTATCGGTTGTAGTACATGTATTTCAAAAAATGTTCGTTCAAAGCAATACAGTTTCAAGTTTGCAGGTGGTTAATAAGATTACCGATAACTTCTAAATATGCGAAATAAAAGCACCAAAACTTTCGCTAATCCAACACTATTAGTATGAGAATGCGAAGGTTTTTGTCTTTAATTATTTCGCTTTTTGTTCTTGGATTGAGCGTGTCTTACAATGAAATAAGAAATTCCTTTTCACATCGTTTATTTTTCGAGAGAAAATATAGGGGTTTTTCTTCGCGATGTCAAGCACAAGGTATGGGGTTATTTTTGTAAACTTAACTTTCTTCATTTTTGAAAAAACAAAGGATACATTCTACACATCCTTAAATCTTCAAAACCGCAACTCAGGATTTTTTCATTGCGCGTTTCCATAAAACATGCTGCAAAAATGATAAATACTTTTCAAATATCAGTTTTTGAGGTAAAAAAAGTATTTTTGCTTTCATTGATGTTTCCCTTCCTTCGCTTGAGGGGATTTTTGGAACAATTTAAAACTCCCTCACATATCTCAGGGGAGTTTTTGCGACCATTTAGGGGACGCTCGCATGTCCCAAGGGAATTTTTTCAGCCAAGAAAAATTCCCTCGTCTCTCTCAAGGGGATTTTTGAATCAGGCAAGGGAACGGTGTGTATTGCTGGGGGAATCTTTTTCCTTTTTGAGGGGATTTTTTAAGCAGTTAAAAACTCCCTTGCTTGTTTCAAGGGAGTTTTAGAAGGAGAAAAAAACCGGCTTATTTGCTTCGAGGGAGTTTTTTCTCCAAGCAAAAGTACGCTACAATGTTTCCGGGAAATTTTAGAAAGGGGCAAAAATGCCTTTACCTCTTTCCGGGAGAATTTTGAAGGAGAAAAAAACAGGCAGGCGTGGTTGAAGGGAGTTTTGTATTAGTTGAAAATGGGTTTTGTTACGGGAAGGAATAATTTTCGGGCAGTCATAGATGAGATTTTTTGTTTTCAGAAATTATTTTCTCCGAGCAACCATACGCAAAAATGTTTTATGGAAATTTTAGAAACTATCAAAATAAGATTCCTTCCCGACACTGAAACGTACAACCGAGAGTAGGGAAATAATTCCTGACGCCACAATCATCAACTTTGTGTATTAGTGCCTTTGTGTTTAAAATTTTTTTTAAAACGAAATTCCATTTTCCTCTACAATTTGAGTAAATATTTTTGTAAGTTTTGCCCGCAAATATTTTACCACCGAGTAAAAACCAATCTAACAATTTAAAATTGAGGTATGTTGTGAAGCGACTACAATTTCTAACTCTCGCCGTGTTATTGTTTTTTATTTCCTGTAAAGAAAAAACAACTGAGCCGACACCTACAAAACCTGTTGTAACTATTATTTCTCCACAAAATAATTCATCAGTTGCTGGCTCTGTTACCATTGAGGTGAAAGCAACGGATGACAAAGGGATAATACGGGTGGAGATTTACATTGATAACACTCTTGATAGCGATAGAGTATTTACAAACACACCGTATAAATATGCGTGGGATGTTGAAAGTTTACCCGATAGCAGCAGACACACAATTTATGCACGTGCATTCGATACCGATGGACATGTTTCTTCATCTTCTCTGGTGAACACAACGACCTATAATTTCCGACCAACAAATTTGAATATTACGAATGCAACGGATACTGCGATTACTTTAACTTGGCAAGACAATTGTAGCATTGAGACGGGATTTGAAATTGAAAGAGCAATTGATAATGGAAATTTTACTCAACTCGCAATAATTTCTTCCAATTCTACAAATCATGTTGTAAATGCTTTAGATAAATCATTCACTTACAGTTTTAGAGTAAGAGCGAAAACAACATATAATGTAAGCGGCTATACAAATACAAACAAAATTAATTACCAGTTTGTTGGAACTTTACAACGAACATTAATAGGACATACTAGTTCTCTGAATTCTGTTTCATATAGTCCCGATGGAAATTATTTAGCAAGCGGAAGTAGTGATGGAACAATTAAGATATGGAATGTAAATGATGGAAGTCTCATCAGAACGTTAACGGGACATATCGGATATGTTTATTCTGTTTCCTATAGTCCCGATGGAAATTATTTAGCAAGCGGAAGTATTATTGATGGAACAATTAAGATATGGAATGTAAATGATGGAAGTCTCATCAGAACATTAACGGGACACACTAATGGTGTGAATTCTGTCTCTTATAGCCCCAACGGAAATTACATTGCAAGTGGAAGTTATGATAAGACAATTAAGATTTGGAATGTAAATGATGGAAGTTTAATTCGATCGTTAACGGGATTGGATAATAGTTCTGTTTTAGCTGTCTCCTATAGCCCTGATGGGAGCCAAATAGCAGGTGGATATGGTTATGATAAAACAATTAAGGTTTGGAATGTAAATGATGGAAGTCTCATACGAACTTTAACGGGACATGTTGGTTGGGTAAATTCTGTTTCTTATAGTCCCGATGGTAATAATATAGCAAGTGGAAGTTCTGACTATACAATTAAGATATGGAATGTAAATAATGGAAGTTTAATCCGAACGTTAATGGGACATAATGATGCTGTTCTTTCCGTATCCTATAATTCTGATGGAAGTCAGATAGCGAGTGGAAGTTATGATGGGACACTAAAAATTTGGAATGTAAATGATGGAAGCCTCATCAGTTCGTTAACGCGACATAATGATGTTGTTAATTCCGTTTCCTATAGCCCTAATGGGAACCACTTAGCGAGTGGAAGTAGGGACAAGACCATCAAAATATGGGAACGTAATAGTTGGGTAACAATCCCTTGAAAAAAACTTTGCTAGCGGTACGGGAACGGTATTTTTTTATTAGAAAATGAGTGAAAATATTCAAATAGCAAGCTTGACAAGTGAACCATATTCCTATATAAGTTCCAACGGTCAAACTATTACCATAAAATCGTTTCAATTGACTAAAATACCAATACAAGATTGGAAGCAATGCGGTATAATGAAACTTGTGAACGAGGAAAGGTTGTATTGCTTTTGCGAAAACGCTGAACGATTACAAAAACTTCGCAGTAAAATAAAAAAAATGTCAAACAAAGCACTTTTAGAAGAATTAGAAACATGGAAGAAGCGTCAAAACGAAACACCAATTCGTAATGAATTGTTTACGTTGACCTATACAGAATTGAACCTTCTAGAAGAAGAACGAAATAAAAGAGTAACAGAAAAAGTTTTACAAACGCCGAGTGAAACACAAGGGAAAGAAAATATTTCTATAGAAACAGTTTCCCACTACTTAAAAGAAAATGGTGATTTAGATGTGGATACACTACTGAAAGACTTTCAAAAATTTTATCGAGAGAATGCAGAATTTGCTCGTCCTATTAGCGACCACCTTGAAAAAGATTTACAAGTTCTCTTATACTCTTTTGCGCAGAGAATAAATGGAATTGGTGGAGAAATGCAGTTGGAAGCAATACAAGGCGACAAACGCATTGATATAAAAGTAAAATTTAAAAATGCTACTTTCATACTCGAGTTGAAAAGAAAATATTCTACTAAGACCGAAGAGGAAGGGAAAACACAATTATGTGAATACCTTGACCGATTGAATTTAGAGAATGGTTATTTATTGCTCTTTGAACAAAAACCATCGAGCGAAATTACTTGGAATGAACGTATTCGTTGGGAAACAGTTTCACATTCATATAGTGGTAAAAATTACAACATCATAATTGTCGGGATGAAAAAATAAAGGGTAGTGTCAATAGTGAGTTCAGATTTTTAAAAACTTACCCTATTTTATCAACCTTAATAGAAATAAATAAACCACAACTTTAAAACCTTATTCCCATTTAAACAAGGTAATAAGGTTGTGATACAGCAATTTTTCGTTTTCTACTAAGGTTAAATTCAAAAAATGCGTATGCATTTCGTAAAGGTTCTTATTTCACCCGCACAAAATTAGCACTTCCAATTAAAGTTGTCACTTTTGTTTTAGTTTTTCTGCTATTTCTTTGAAACACCTCAATTATTTTTGTAAGTTTCGCCGCAAAAAAATTTTAGAGCGAATTTGGACATAGTTTGCAAGATTTAATTTGTTCACTATATTTTCCGCGAAAATTAGAAACCCAAAAATGAAACTAGAAATTAAAAAACCGTCTGGTTCAATATACTTTCCATTAAATGAACACAAAGCGTTATCTATGGCAAAATATTTGCTTAATAGACTTGGGGGGAAAAGTAATTATATGTTTATACTGAAACTCATTTTCTTTGCAGATAGATATCATCTTCGAGAGTACCTCCGTCCAGTATCAACCGATAGTTATTACGCAATGAAAAATGGTCCAGTCGCTTCATATTTGTACGATGTTGTCAAAGGGAAAAGCACAAATGTAAAAGATTTAGTGAAAGTTGGGAAGTTCGAAATAGAATTACAGTCAAAGGAAACCGTGTTTGATGAGTTATCAAAATCGGATATTGAAGCAATAAATTTTTCTCTTTCCAATTTTGCTTCGTATGGTGAATTTTGTCTTTCCGAAATAACGCACGGTTATCCTGAATGGGCTAAATATGCAGATAGTTTTGTAAAGAGAGAACGCGGACGAGAACAAATGTTTTTTGAAGATTTTTTAGAAAACGCAAACCCTAACAATAGGTTCTTTAAAAAAAATGAATTCAAAGACCCTTACAGATTGATATCTCATTCTGAAAGAGAGATGATGAAAAAGGAAATTAGAGAATACTGCGCTCAACTAATATGAGTCTCAGTAAAGGTGATGTTTTTTGGTGTAAAAATTCCAACTTCCCCAACGAACCCGCTCATCCGCACATAGTTGTTGAAATTACGACCGATAAAAAAATAGTTTATGTGTGGACTTCTTCTCAAATAAAGACAGTTAAGTATTGGTGTAAAAAATTTGAAAAAAACGATAAGGGTAAACCACTTAAAACTTATGTTGAGGCAGATACAGTAGATTGTTCTGCTCTTGATAGAAAGTCAGCGATAAATTGTAATAACGCTGAAATAATTGAAGAATATGTATTAACCAGACGTGAAGGATACAAGAAGGATGAGAATAATTGTAAGATTTCAAATGAACTGCTTGGCAAGATACGAGTAGGAATATTTTGTAGTGAAAGAGTATCATTTGAGATAAGAAAATTATTGAAATAAATTTCGAGAAACTTTGTAAAGCTTAGAGTTACGCCTCAACAAATTTTGTTGGGGTTTTTTTGTTTTCGGTTTTCTTTTTTAAAAATGAAATCCCATTTCTCTCTACAATTTGAGTAAATATTTTTGTAAGTTTCGCCGCAAAAATTTTTACTTTCTCAATTCCTAATTCTTAATTCGTAATTTTTAATTCTCTTTTCGTGTCCTTTCTTCAACAATTAAATTCCGTTCAACAGCAAGCAGTGCAAGCAACCGAAGGTCCTGTGATTATCGTAGCAGGAGCGGGGAGCGGCAAAACGCGGGTGCTGACGTTTCGTACTGCATATTTGGTGCAATGCGGAATTCCTCCGCACGAAATACTCGCGCTGACGTTCACCAACAAAGCGGCGAATGAAATGAAACACCGCATCATCGAACTCGTCGGTCCGCAAAGTCAATACGTGCAGATGGGAACGTTTCACGCGGTGTTTGCACGATTACTGCGCCGCGAATGTGAGCCGCTCGGTTTCAATCGCAACTTCACGATTTACGATACCGAAGATTCACAGCAAGTGGTGAAGACGATTATGAATGACAATAACATTTCTTTCCAGCAATTCAAACCCGCGGCGATTCGGGGAAGAATTTCGATGGCGAAGAATCAAATGCTCTCTCCGCAGGAATTTACAACGCAGGCAAATAATTTCTTCGATGAAAAAACTGCCATAGTGTTCGAAGAATATCAAAACCGGTTGCGAAAAATGAACGCAATGGATTTCGACGACTTGCTGATTAAACCGATTGAACTCTTTTCCCGCTTTCCGAAAATATTGGAAAAATACCAGCAACGGTTCAAATATATTCTCGTGGATGAATATCAGGATACCAATCGCGTGCAGTATGTGTTGGTGAAAATGCTTGCGGAGAAATTTCGGAACGTGTGTGTCGTTGGCGATGATGCGCAGAGTATTTATTCATTTCGCGGCGCGGATATTCGGAATATTCTTGATTTTCAAAAAGATTATCCCGAGTGTAAATTGTTTCGTCTCGAACAAAACTATCGTTCGACAAAAAATATCCTGAGCGTTGCAAACGAGGTCATCAAAAATAACAAAGGACAAATTCCCAAAAACCTCTGGACGGAAAATCTTGACGGGGAAGAAATTACTCATCTCATCTGCGCGGATGATAGGGAAGAGGGGGAGCGCATCGTAAAAAAAATTCAGGAAGAAATTTCGGGGCGCAAACTCGACTTAAAACATTTTGCCATCTTGTATCGAACGAATGCGCAATCGCGTTCCCTCGAAGATGCACTCCGCAGGGAAAACCTCCCGTACATCATTGTCGGCGGCGTGGAGTTTTATCGTAGAAAAGAAATCAAAGACGCGCTTGCGTATTTACGCGTTATCATCAATCCGAGCGATGAAGAAAGTTTACTCCGCATCATCAATTATCCCACGCGCGGCATCGGCGAAACTGCGATTGAGAAACTCCGGCAATTTGCCAACGCGCATAATCAGCCCGTGTTTGAAACGCTGCAAATGGTTGACGAAGTGGAGGGAATACAAACGCGCACGAAAAACGCCATCAAAGTTTTCAACAAACTCATTTGGAAATACATCGAATTGCACAATCAAATTTCTGTCAGTGAACTCTCCCGTTCTCTCATTGAAGAAATCGGCGTGTTGAAAGAACTCAAAGAAGAGGGAACGCCGGAATCGCTCACCCGTTGGGAAAATATTCAGGAATTACTCTCTGCCATTTCGGAATATGCAGATGAGAGCGAAGAACCGACGTTGCAAAATTTTCTACAGGAGATTGCGCTCGTTGCCGATGTGGATAAGTGGGACAGCAATAAAAATTCCATTACGTTGATGACGTTGCACGCGGCAAAAGGATTGGAGTTTCCCGTGGTGTTTGTCGCCGGCGTTGAAGAAGGATTGCTGCCGATGTATGATTCCTTCTCCAATCATCAGGAAGTGGAAGAAGAGCGGCGATTGATGTATGTGGGAATAACGCGAGCGATGCAGAAATTGTATATCAGTACGACCAATGTTCGGTACCGGTACGGCGATGTTACCTATCCGACTCCCTCGCGGTTTCTTTCCGAGATTGATGAAAAATTTCTCGTTGTTGAGATGCCGAAAGCGCGCAGCATATATGCAAAAGTCCAACAACCGTACCCAAGTGTGTTAGAACGAAAGAAAAAATCCAACGGAAGCAGGGAGATTATTTTTGACGATGAAAGCGAACAACCCGATTACGAAAACGAATCGCAGGAACTCATCTCGCTGAAATCGGGAATGCGCATTGTTCACGATATTTTCGGAAAAGGGAGAATACTTGCTCTCTCCGGCAGAGGCGAAGAGGCAAAAGCAACGGTAGATTTCGATTTAGTCGGAAGGAAAAATTTAATTTTGAAATTTGCGCGATTAAAACCGGTCGGCGTATGAAACTCACAACAAAAGAACGCGCGTTACGAATCAAGAAACGTGTTGCCGATATCCGGGAACGTGTTGCGCACAGGAAGAAATACACACTACAAGAGCGTGTACGTATCGTACTTGGAGCAATACGATTTTATCCCAAAGCAGTTGCGCTCCGTTTTGTAAAAGATGATGGCTTATTTCTCTCTGCCGGAATGGGATTCGCTATCATCACCTGCGTAATTCCGCTCCTCTTACTTCTCGCATCATTACTCGGAACAATACTCGAATCCAAAACAATTATCTACGAACATCTCGAAGATTTACTCGGGAAAATATTTACTGCAAAAACTTACAGCGAAACAGTTCGGCAAACACTGACGTCTATCATCGAAGAAATTGTTTCCAATAGTACTGGCTTTGGGCTTGTTGCGGCATTCACCCTTATCTGGACTTCGACAAATCTGTTTGCGTTTACCCGTTCATCGCTTCATCGCATTTACCGCGTAACGCAAACGAAGAATATCTTTATGAGCATTCTCGAAGATATCGGCTGGGTACTTGCGCTTGCCGTACTCTTCCTTCTTATCAACGGCGCAATGTGGATGTTTTCGCTCGTGCATCAAATCCTCGATGTCCTTCCAAAAGCAATTCAGCAGCGGACGTTGTGGTTCGAGTACAGTTTTTCTGCCATAACTATTTTCGGATTATTTGTTGCAATGTTCTTTATCATTTATCGCTACGTTCCCGATGAACGTGTGCAAATCAAACCCGCTTTTATCTCCGCGCTTACCACAGCAATTCTCTGGCAAATTACGGGATGGATTTTTTCCTGGTATTTTACCAAGTTTCCCGCGCTCGGAAAGATTTACGGCGCGTACACCTTTCTCATCGTTTCCTTCCTCTGGATTTATTTTTCCTGCATCACGTTTGTTATCGGGGGAGAGGTAGGGCAATTGTACCGGGAGAAAAATGCGACCTTATTATCCGAAGAGGTGGGTGTAGAAAGATGAATCTCATTTTTTTGCATTAATTTTCTACGAAACGCGCGCGTATGTAACGAAAAAGCCTTGAAAAAAAACTTATTAGATTGACTACGGAATATTAATAATTCTGTTTTTAGAAACTCCCTTCGTTGAATCTACAGATTATCCCACCCCAAAATTTCTCCCGGTCGTTTAAACATTTTGCAAATATCATTATCCATTCTCTTTTAGAAATTTACTGAATTACAAGCGTCCGTTTGAAATAATTCAGATTTCCCCCATCATTTGGTGAAAGCGAGCAATCAGGATGTAGGACAAACTTGCACTGATAGAATCGTTGTCTGCTTACGTAAAATTGAGATACCATCTTACGACTATGGGGTTTCGTTTCGTGTACATTTTGCCCAGCAATTTTAACAAAACGTATGCCAAATATCTGTAATCGCAATAGTTCTCAAATAATCAATCGGTGGCTAACACCTAATTTTCTCAACGTATTCATTAGTAAAGGATAATTATATGAACACCAACCTTAACCGCCTCATAACACTTTTTTCTCTCCTCTTCTTTTTTTTCAATGATGCTTTCTCTGCCGGTACAGTTCGCTGGAATGGTTCTTCAAGTACCGCATGGGGAACTGCAGCAAATTGGACCACTGTGAGTGGAACTCCGGGGACGCCGCCAAATTCCGATGACGCTGTGGAAATAGGAATGTTGACTACGACATTCCAACCCAACGTCAGTGATTCACGGACTATTTCGTCATTAACTCTCGGAAGGCGGCAAACCACAACGCTGACTATCGCGAGTGGGGGTACTCTTACAATAAGTGGTACACTCTCGCTCCAGGATTCATCGGGGGCGAATACCTCTGCAACAATTGCAGGTTCGGGAACGATTAGCTGCGCCGCAATTTCGGTCGGGGGGACGCAGACGCCAACGGCAGTGGTTACATCTTCACTGATTTCCACAGCGAGTTCGTTCTCGGTTACGGGCAATGTTACATTGACGGGAGTTAAAAATGGCGGTAACAGAGGCAACGCAGAATTTCAATTACAAACCGGTTCAATGAGCGTCGGTGGCACGATTATTCTCACTTCGGATAATCCGGTAACCTCCCTTTTTACACTGAAACTTGGGAGCCAGAATGCAACTTTAACTCTTTCGAATGCTACTTCGTTTTCTTTGGTAGGTGGAGCGTCAACTTTTTCTGCTGATGGTGGAAGCGCAACGGTTATCTACTCTAGTAATAGTTCGCAATCCGTTCAGGGAGTTACCTATACTCATTTAACGATTACGGGAACGGGGCAACGTACTCTGAGCGGGGCAACGACAGTGAACGGAAATCTCACCATCTCAGGTGGCTCACTCCTTGATAATGGTTTTCAAATTACCGGTAACGGGTCCAACAGTTTTTCGATGGCGGCATCAACCGGTCTAACACTCGGAAGTACAGGCGTTGCCACTACCTTCCCAACGAATTTTACCGCAGGAAATGTATCATTAAATTCAACGAGTACCGTAACCTATAATTCGAACCTTGCACAAAATATATCCGGTGTCCCGACGTACGGAAATTTAACACTCTCCGCAACTGCTACGGTAACTAAAACATTGACAGCAGCCACAAATGTTGCTGGCAATTTAAATATAGGAACGAACAATACGCTCAGCACCAGTAATTTTAATTTAACACTCGGTGGAAATTTTGTAAACAGTGGCACGTTTTCCGGTGGAACTTCTGTGGTAAATTGCAATGGGACAACCGCACAATCAATTGCAGGAGTAACGTATAGTACACTCAAGTCAAACAACTCTGCCGGGGTAACTCTTACAGGAACATCATCAGTAACAACATTGACAATCGGTGATGTTACAAGTAACAGTATTTTAAGTGACGGTGGTTATCAAATTACCTCTTCTGGAACACTTAATCTACAATCATCAAGCACACTGAAGTTAGGAAGCGCTTCTGCCGCTACGACATTTCCATCATTTGGAACTTTGAATATGTCAAGTGGAACGACAATAGAATACGCCTCAGGAGTTGCTCAAACATTTTCAGTTACCCCTTCATATAATAATCTTACTTTTTCCGATGCTGGAACAAAAACTCCATCGGCTGGAACTTCTATTACTATTGGTGAAAATTGGAATGTCGGGAGTCCCGTTGCATTGAATACAACAAATAATACAATTACCGTTACGGGTAACCTCTCTGGTAGTGGGGTGGTTACAATGGGTTCAGGAAATATAACTGTATCAGGAAATTGGTCGAATACAGGAGGAACAACAGGAGGTTCTGGCGCTGTAATTCTCAATGGAACATCACCCACTATTAGCGCAACTACATTTAATCATCTTACGCTGAATAACAGTACCGGTGCTTCTCTTTTAGGTTCGATAACGGTCAACGGCACATTAACTTTAACTGCGGGAACATTTTCCATTGGAACAAATTCTTTAACTTTAAATTCCGGAACAAGCGTAACGAGCGGTACACTCTCAAGTTCTGCGTCGGGGACTGTTTCCTATAATCAATCATCTGATGGACAAAACGTGTTTGCCGCCAACTACGGAAATTTGACTTTTAGTAACTTCAATAAAACCCTCGCATCGAGTGGAACAATTGGAGTAGCGGGAACATTTACGACGGGCAGCGCAACGGGACATACTGTTACCGGTAGCACAATTAATTTTAACGGTTCGGCAACACAATCAATTCCCTCATTCGATTACAATCACCTTTCAAGTAGTTCCACGGGAGATAGAACACTTGCGTCAAGTGGAAATATTAAAATAGCCGGGACGTTCACTGCCGGTTCGAACACGTACACTATTACCGGAAGTACGATAGAATACAATGGCGCCTCTGCACAAACCATTTCTGCGCTCAATTATAATAACCTTTCCATTAGTGGTGCGAGAGCAACAGACACAATTGCATTAGCATCCAGCGGGACAATCGGTATTGCCGGAAGTTTTTCTCCCTCTGCAACATTTAGTACCGGCGGATATAAAAGTACGGGAAGTACGGTTAATTTTAATGGTGGCGCTCAATCGGTACCAGCATTTACGTTCAACAATCTCACACTTGCAGGTTCTGCGGATAAAACTACATCCGGAAATGTAACGGTGAATGGAGCGCTCACCCTTACAAATAGTCTTTCTCTAAGTTCAAACATATTAACGATGGGTGGGAATGCAACCACCTCCGGTACGAATGAAGTTACCGGAACAGTGCGAAGAACAACTTTTGTTGCGACAACCTCGTATAGTTTTGGACATCAATTCACCTCTATTACCTTTTCATCGGGGGGAACATTTCCATCACAAATTGATGTAAATCTGGTTAAGGGTTCAACTCCTTCCGGGAAAGCCGATGCAATACAACGATATTATGATATCACTTCCACCGGAGGAAGCGGGTTTTCTTCTACATTACGACTGCATTATTTAGATACAGAACTGAATAGTAATACCGATACAACACTCTCGATTTGGAAATTCGATGGCTCGTGGGCTGACCAAGGGCGTACCGGTGTTGTCAATACAACCGACAAATATGTTGAACGTTCAACGGTTACCTCTTTTTCAACGTGGACTTTAGCGAATGCATCACCTTCGGTTCTTGACCATTTTGATTTTACTTTTGCAACAACCGAGACAGTTGGAGTAGCATTTGCAGGAACAAACACCATAACGGCAAAAGATGCTTCTAACAATACTTTAACATCGTTCAATGCTTCAACAAACAATGTTACGATTACTGTTAGTCCCAACGACGGAACTATTTCCGGTCTTGGTTCAGGACTTAATCAAATCTTAAATCAGTCCTCCGATTTTGTGAATGGAATTGCCAGTGTAACAGGAAAATTAGTTTTTACTGGTACAAAAGGTAAACATGTATTCACTGCAACATCGGCATCAAGCAAAACCGGGAATAGTGATTCTGTTAATTTTGGAGTGGGAGGTCCGGCAAAATTAGGGTTTACTACTCATCCCGGTAATGGTACAGGTGGAAGCAATCTTTCTACCCAACCGGTCGTGAGCATTCAGGATGCTGGTGGCAATACCGTTCCGGGTACAACAAATGTAGTTACTCTCGCAATAGGCACAAATCCAAGCGGAGGAACATTGAGCGTAACTACAAATCCACTTGCCGCTTCAAATGGTTCTGCAACATTTTCCGGAGTAAAAATTGATAAAGCAGGCACCGGATACACCTTGACCGCATCGGCAACCGGATTGACGGGGATAACAAGCTCAACATTCAATATTACAGTAGGTGCCGCAGTAAAACTTGGTTATTCAACTCAACCGGGAGACGGAACCGGCGGAAGTAATCTTTCCACTCAACCGGTAATTGCAGTCCAAGATGCCGGTGGCAATACGGTTACTTCTGCAACCAATTCCGTTACTCTCGCAATTGCGAACAATCCGGGGAGTGGAGTACTCAGTGCAGATGCAAATCCCAAAAATGCAATCAGCGGACTTGCAACTTTCTCAGGAGTAAAAATAGATAAGATAGGGGAGGGATATACTTTTACTGCCTCCGCTTCCGGCTTAACAAGTATCACGAGCGATTCATTTGATATTACTGTTGGCTCTCCATCAAAACTTTCATTCAGTTCACAACCGGGTAATGGAACAGGGGGAACTGCGCTTACTACACAACCTGTAGTATGTGTTCAGGATGCAGGGGGAAACATAGTTACGACGGCGACAAATTCAATTTCTCTCGCGATTGGGACAAATCCTGTCGGTGGAATTTTATCAAGTGATGCAAATCCAATAGATGCAGCAAGTGGCTGTGCAACTTTCTCCGGAGTAAAAATTGATAAAGCCGGTAGCGGATATACTCTGGTTGCAAGTTCATTCGGTTTAGTTTCGATTACGAGCAGTTCGTTTACCATTTCCGTTGGTCCGGCCGCTAAAGTTGCGTTTACTATCCAACCGGGGAATGGGAATGGCGGGAGTAATCTTTCCATTCAACCGGTTGTTACAGTTCAAGATGCGGGGAATAATTCGGTAACTTCCGCAACAAATTTGATAACTCTTTCGATAGGAACAAACCCGAGCGGAGGGTCACTTAGTTCGGATGCAAATCCACAGTCAGCAATCAGCGGAGTAGCGGCGTTCTCCGGCGTAAAAATTGATAAATCCGGAATTGGTTACACACTCGTCGCATCTGCAACCGGTTTAACATCTGTAACGAGTAATTCATTTACAATAAGCGTTGGCTCTGCTGCGCGATTAAAATTTAAAACGCAACCCGGGAATGGAATCGGTGGGAGCAATCTCTCAACACAGCCCGAAGTTCAGGTTGAAGACCTCGGGGGAAATATTGTAACCTCTTCATCACACGCGATTACTCTGGCAATCAGTTCTAATCCGGGGGGAGGAATTTTAACCGTAAGCACTAATCCACTCAATGCCTCAAGTGGTGTTGCCTCATTTAGCGGTGTAAAAATTGATAAAGCAGGAGTGGGATACACTTTGAGAGCAACGACAACCGGAGGAATCTCTGCGGATACAAGTTCTGATTTTACCATTGAGGTCGGCGCTCCTTCAAAATTAATTTTTACTACTCAGCCGAGTAACGGAACGGTGGGAAATCCACTTACTCCGCAGCCAGTTATAAGCGTTCAGGATGCTGCCGGTAATATTGTGGATACGGCAACAAATGCAATAACGATTGCAATAGGAACGAATCCCGGCGGAGGAACACTTTCTACAGATACGAATCCACTTAATGCAATTGCAGGACTTGCAACATTTTCCGGCATCAGTATTAACAAGGCGGGAAATGGGTACACATTGGAAGTTTCAGCAGTTGGCTTAACGGGAGTTACAAGCAATGCATTTAATATTTCCAATCCAGTACCGACGATTACCAGTATTACTCCATCGGTAAAAAGCGCCGGAGACCCAACATTTTCACTGACGGTAAGCGGAACAAATTTTATTGATTCTTCAAAAGTCCGCTTCAATGGTTCAAACCGAACAACTACTTACGTAAATTCCGGTGAGTTAACAGCAAATATTCCCGGAAGCGATTTAGTATCACCCGGAACGTATTACATTACAGTATCAAATCCCACTCCCGGGGGAGGTATCTCCAATTCTGAGACTTTACGAGTGGTTTCAGGTCTTATAAGCGGCGTAAAGTTTAATGACCTCAACGGAAATGGTGTAAAGAATGTCGGTGAATCCGGTTTAGCAAATTGGAGAATTCGATTATCCAAGAACGGAGCATCCTACGATAGTTTCCTCACCGATGCAGGCGGAAATTACTTCTTTACTAATCTAGGCTCGGGCAGTTATATTATCAGCGAAGCGTCACAGTCAGGATGGATTCAAACAATGCCCTCTTCGCCTTCCACATACTCCATCACTATCGAAGGGGGAGAAACAGTGAATTTCACCGGACAGGATTTTGGTAATTTTCAACTTGGTGTCATTAGTGGATTGAAATTTAATGACGTAGATGGTGATGGTTCCAAAGATGCAGGAGAAACCGGGCTTATTAATTGGAAAATAAAATTGTCAGGAGCGGCAGTAGATTCTGCAATAACAAACGCATCCGGAAGTTATTCGTTCACTGGCTTGATGGCAGGTGAGTACACTGTCAATGAAGTCTTTCAATCAGGTTGGTTACAAACAGCGCCCGATTCGCCGGGAACTTATACATATTCCATAATGAGCGGGAGTAATTATTCCAATACAAATTTTGGAAATTTTCTCTATGGTTCGATTAGTGGAGCCAAATTTAACGACCTCAACGGAAACGGTTTGAGAGATGGGGGAGAGGGGTTACTTTCGGGATGGAAGATATATTTATCAAAAAGTGATACTCTTAACCTTGTAGATTCGGTTTTAACAACATCGGAAGGATACAACTTCACAGGTTTGGAAAGCGGTATATACTTTCTCCGAGAGCAGCAACAGAGCGGGTGGATTCAAACATCGGTTAATCCTTTCGGCATTCCGATAACGAGCGGTACAAATGCAACCAACGTGAATTTTGGAAATTTCCAATATGGTTCAATTAGTGGGAAGAAATTTCACGATTTAAATAACAACGGCGCATTCGATGTCGGTGAACCCGGACTTGCAAATTGGAAAATAAAAATAACGGGAACAAAGGATGATTCAATTCTAACCTCTTTCGATGGGACTTATTCTTTTACCAATTTGTCTTCGGGAAATTACACCGTGAGTGAGGAATTGCAATCAGGATGGCTTCAACGAATGCCTCCTTCCCCCGGAACGTACTTTCTAAACATTCAAAGTGGTAGTAATTTTACGAATAAAGATTTCGGAAATGTACAACTCGGCTCAATCAGTGGGACGAAATTTTTAGATGTGGATCGGGATAGCACTTTCGATATAGGGGAACCGGGAATTGAAGATTGGAAAATTTATCTTTCGGGAACAAAAAATGATTCGCAACAAACTGATAACAATGGCAATTATACATTCGCCGCATTACCGTTAGGCGGCTATACGGTGAGTGAAGAATCACGTTCGGGCTGGGCGCAAACAATGCCCCGTTCGCCCGGTATCTATTCTTTGACATTAAACAGTGGTGATAATATTACTGGAAAAGATTTTGGCAATTCACAGATTACAAGTATCAGCGGATTGAAATTTCACGACCTCAACGGAAATGGTATTCAAGACACAAATGAGAGTGGGCTTCCGAATTGGCGAATTAGAATTACAGGTCCGAAGAATGATTCTGTTCTCACTGATGTGAATGGAAATTACACATTCATAAATCTTCCTTTAGGTATTTACACGGTGAGTGAAGCATTGCAAAGCGGTTGGCTGCAAACAAAACCACAATCACCCGGGACCTACCGCGATACCATATCAGGAGGGAGTAATTTTACGGGAAATGATTTTGGAAATTTTAAACTCGGTATAATTTCCGGAATATTATATAACGATGTCAATGGCAACGGAGTACGTGATGTTGGCGAAGGGGGTTTGACGGGGTGGAAAATTCGACTTTATAAAACTGATACCCTTACTCTTGTGGATTCCATCAACACGACCGAAGAGGGATATTCCTTCAGCGGTCTTCAAGTGGGAACGTATTACGTTCGTGAGGAATTGCAAGATGATTGGGTTCTTACTTCCTCCCTCCCGTCAGCGATTACGGTAACAAGTGGGGTAAACGCCGCCACCGTCAATTTCGGAAATTTTCGATTGGGAAAAATTAGTGGTGCAGTATTTATTGACATAAATAATAATGGCTCAAAGGATGTGGGAGAAAGTGGATTGGAAAACTGGAAAATCCTTTTGAGTAGCACTGGTTTCGATTCTACCTATAGTGATGCGAACGGGAATTATTCTTTTGTTGATTTGTATTCAGGAAATTATACTTTATCGGAAGAACTGCAGGAAGGATGGAAACAAACACTTCCCGCAACGCCCGGGTTCTATTCAATCACTATTATCAGTGGTAGTGATTTTACTTCACGAAATTTTGGAAACTTTGAACTTGGAATTATAAGCGGCACAGTTTTCAACGACATTGACGGAGACGGTGTGAAGGAGGTTGGCGAAGGCGGTCTTGCTAATTGGGGATTAACGCTTTTCGGTGCGCGTAACGATACTGTTTATTCCGACACCAGCGGTAATTATGCGTTTACGGAATTGTTGCCGGGTGGTTATTTGATTGCACAAATATCGCAGTCGGGATGGGTTCGAACTAAACCTGCAGAACCGGGAACATATACCCTCGCGGTTTCCATCAGTGGTACCAATTATTCCGCAAATGACTTTGGAAATTTTCAACGAGGAAGTTTAAGCGGAATAATTTTCAAGGATAAAAATGCCAATGGTATTTTTGAAGCAGATTCCGGCGAAATTGTTCAACCCGGTTGGACAGTTCGAATAACCGGTTCTGTTTCGGATTCTGCCGTAACTGATTCTTCCGGCTACTACAGTATGTCGAATTTACCTCCCGGTACGTACACAGTAAAGGAGGTTAATCAATCAGGTTGGACTCAATCAAAACCCCCGAGTCAGGGCGCATCTTATGTTATCGCCATGACAAGTGGTGGAAATTTTGATACTTTGAACTTTGGCAATTTTGGTGGTAAGATTAAACTCCGCACATTCAAAGCCACCACCGCCTTGTTTACGAAGCCGGTAAAATTAAAATACAGCAGAAAAACCGGTTCTATAACTGGAACGCCAAATTTATCAACAGCGGTGCAGGCAGTTTTTCAGAAGATTGGAAAATTAGGTAAATCATTTCTTGGCGTCCCGCAAACGTCAAAAGATTCAGCCAAAAAATATGGGTGGATTCACTATAAAAAAGCTACGGAGTTGGGGCGTTTATTCCAAAGCCCGCACTCAGGCCAATCCTATCCCATAGATTATATTCGTATTCCAGGAAAAGCCAATAAACTTCTTTCGAAAGCAATTAAAGCAGACAGGAAAAAATTTGATAATCCAGCGTGGGAACAGGGCGTCCTCTTCCACCTTAATTTATACGCGAGTGATTATGGAATAACGCCTGCCGGAATGAGCAATCTTCAGGTCTTGAGTACCTCTGTTATTTTAGCGGGAAGGTCGCTTGATAATATGACGCTTGTAGAAATTGCGAATTATTTTGATAGCGTAATGACGTATTGGCAAAAAAACGAAATCACAACATCTTCTGCGTACAGTAATTTAGAAAATTTCGTTCGCACAATTCTCAAACCATTAAATGATGGATTCGCCGTGGATTTTGCGTCAGATAATTACCTGATAGATACTAACGGTATAAAAAATCTGAAAAATCCATACGCGGTCACATTGATTGGAACCAAAACTGCCTCTGATGTTGGAATAGTTCGTGAACTTCCGGATACTTCATTCACTCGCCAGCAGAATAATTCAAATACTTTTGGTGAATTGCCTACGGAGTATTCACTCTCTCAAAATTATCCTAATCCATTCAACCCAACAACGACAATTCGTATTGAACTTCCGGTTGAATCGAGTATAACTTTGAAAGTGTATAACGTTATTGGGCAAGAGGTTGCGACGATACTCTCTCGTGAAATTATGGAAGAAGGAATTCACGATATTCGCTTTGATGGAACCAGATTATCAACCGGTGTGTATTATTATCGGTTGTTTGCGACTTCGTTGGAGGTGGGTAATACCTACAGTAAAATCAAAAAGATGGTGCTGACAAAATAGATAAATGGTGAAACGTTACCAAGATAGGATTACGAACCCGATTTCACGAAGAGTGAAATCGGGTTTTTGATTTTGAAAACAGACTGTTAGATTGGATTACTTTTTTGTGCGATTAATTTCTTCAATCAATAACGAAATCAATTTCGCAAATTGTTTCTTCACACGATTTCCTGTTTCTGTAACTTCTGCATGAGAAAGTTTTGTAAGAGAAATTCCCGTTCCTAAATTCGTAATGCAAGAAAATCCGACAACATTCATTCCATAATTCACAGCGAGCGTTACTTCATTCACTGTTGACATTCCCACTGCATCAGCGCCAAAATTTTTCAACATTTGAATTTCTGCCGCTGTTTCATATGTCGGTCCTTGTAAACCACAATACACACCTTTTTGCAATTTTATTTTTGCGTTGAGTGCAACACGCTCTGCAAATTCACAGAGTTGTTCATTGTAGAAAGTATCGTTTGAGATTTGAGATTTGAGATTTGAGGAAGTTGATTCGTAATTCGTAATTCGTAATTCGTAATTATTTTCTATCGAACTTAATGGATTTAAAAAGGTGAGATTGATATGGTCGGTAATCAACATCAAATCGCCGGGAGTAAAATTTTTGTTGATTCCTCCAGCAGCATTCGTAACAATGAGAGTTTTAATTCCAAGCGAATGAGCAACGTGAATCGGATACAAAACTTTCCCTAAATTTCCCGATTCGTAAAAATGTATTCTTCCTTGAAACGCAAGCAGCGGAATGTTTTTCAGTTTTCCGAAAATCAATTTTCCCTTATGTCCTTCAACTGTTGAGACAGGGTAATTCGGAATGGTTGAAGTATCAATGACAGTTTTGTTCGATAAACTTTCACCAAAATCTCCCAAACCGGAACCAAGGACAATTGCAATCGTTGGTCGAAGTGAAGTTTTTTTTTGAATGAAAGAAATGGATTCTCTCAATTGTTCATTGCTCATTCTTCAATCCTCATTACAATGTTAACATTCCGCCTATCGTTGCAGTCATCAGAGTAGCCAATAAACCGCCAAGCACTGCGCGTAAACCTAATGCCGCTATATCTTTTCGTCGCTCAGGAGCCAGAGGAGAAATGCCGCCAATCTGAATTGCGATGGAAGAAAAATTCGCGAAGCCGCATAAAGCATACGTTGCCATCATTGCTGCTTTCTCACCAATTTGCCCGTGCTGAATGAGATTTGCCAGATCGAGATAAGCAACAAATTCATTTAAAACGATTTTCGTTCCGATTAAACTTCCGAAATGTAAAGCATCAGCCCAAGGAACACCAATTGCAGCGGCGACGAATTGAAATACTAATCCGAACAAAAGTTGCATACTCAATGGTTGTCCGAATGTGTGTTGGAAATAATCATTCACATTAATTACGCCGCCAAACCAAACGAGGATTGCGTTGAACATCGTTATCAGTGCAATAAATGCAAGTAACATTCCTCCCACATTTAATGCAAGTTGTAACCCATCGCTTGCACCTCCTGCCGCTGCTTCAACAAAATTCGAAGCGTTTTTTTCTACTTCGAGTTTTACAGTTCCACGGGTGAGAGGTTCTTCTATTTCCGGATAAAGAATTTTAGCAATTGCAAGCGATGCAGGAGCCGCCATAACGCTTGCTGCAAGAAGTTGGACGGCAAACTTTAATTGTGCTACTTCGAGCGGTTGGTGAGTATAGGCAGCGAATGAACTTCCGAGCATTTGAATGTACGCCGCCATCACTCCACCTGCGATTGTTGCCATTCCCCCAATCATAATTGTGAGCAGTTCTGATTGCGTCATCGTTTTGATATACGGACGAATCAAGAGTGGCGCTTCTGTTTGTCCGACGAAAATATTTGCTGTGTTGGAAAGTGATTCTGCACCGCTTGTTCCCATCAGTTTCGCCATTGCCCACGCCATTCCTTTAACGACGCGTTGCAAAATTCCGAGATAGTAAAGAACGGAGGTGAGTGAGGAAACAAAAATAATTGTCGGCAAAACTTGAAAGGCAAAAAAGAAACCGAGCGAGTTTGTCATTCCCGGAGAGATTGCCAGATTTCCAAAAACAAATTTCGCTCCTTCTGTGGTGTACCCCAATAGAGCAACAACGCCTGTGCCGATACCTTCAATGATTGCTTTGGGCAAACCAAGAATGAAAAAGAAATTTTTCATCGGCTCGCTCCATAAAATAAAAATTGCAAACACGAGTTGAATAAGCAATCCCATTCCCACTAAACGCCAGTTGACATTTTTTTTATTGTTGGAAAATGCAAAGGCAATGCCGAGAATGACAATGACACCAAATATGCCACGAAGGAGGGAGAGAATGTCCATAATTGAAATCTATTTTTGCTCCAAAGTAATGATTGTTTTTATTTGAGAAATGAGTTGAGGAAGTTTTTGTTCTACAATTTCCCACAATATTTCGTAATCTATTCCAAAATAGTCGTGAATTAAAGTATTGCGAAAGTTTGTAGTTTTTCTCCACGCTACTTGTGGATACTTCGTTTTTATTTTATCGGGGATATTTTTCGACGCTTCTCCTATTATTTCAAAATTTCTCACAACAGCATCCACAACCATATCGTCAGAAACAAATTCGTCAAGAGTTTTATTGCCGATGTAGCGTATAATTTTTTCTGCACAATCAACAATATCCTGAAGAAATAAAACAAACTCTCTTTCTTCAGGCATACACTGTTTCGGAAAAAATTCTATTTCGTAGTTCTCGCCGCACTGCAGATTTCAATACTAAATCAATTTCGTTATGTAAATTATCTTCAAGAAAGAATTTTAATTCCATTAAATTATCAAATGTTTTTTTCCCTTGTTCAAATTCTACAAGAAAATCAATGTCGCTATTCGATTGTTGTTTTCCTTTTACAAACGAACCAAATACACCAATCTCCTTTACCTTAAATTTTTCACGAATTTCTTCTTTATGTAATTGGAGAAATGAAGTTATTTCAGAAAGTGAATACATAACTCTTGACACAATAAACTTTAAACTGAAAACAATTCACTCTTTCGGCGCAACAAAACACTGTCGGCATCGCGCTTCGTACATATCTTTTGCGCCTACAACAACGCGTTCCTTCGAATCAATCACCCGTTGCGTCCTATCAGCAGGATTTCCGCAGACAACACAAATTGCAAGTGTTTTTGTAATGTATTCGGCAACGCATAAAAGTTGCGGCATTGGTTCAAACGGTTTGCCGCGATAATCCTGGTCAAGTCCTGCAACGATGACACGCTTTCCCTGATTCGCAAGTTGCTCGCACACGTCAACGATATTCATTTTGAAAAACTGCGCTTCATCCACACCGACCACTTGCGCGTTTTTTGCAAGATGAAGAATTTCGTACGCATCATCTACAACAGTTGAGGGAAACGAAACATCACTGTGCGACACTATATGCGTTGCGCTATAGCGATTATCAATTCGTGGTTTGTAAATCTCGACGATTTGTTTTGCAATTTGTGCGCGGCGTAATCGGCGTATCAGTTCTTCTGTTTTACCGCTGTACATACAACCGGCAACGACTTCTATCCATCCGGTTTGTTGTGGTGTGTAGTGTTTTGAAACTTCCATTATATACTATTTTAGATTTTTGATTTTATATTTTAGATTGAACAGCGTGGAGCAAGGAGCGTAGAGCAGCGAGTGATGAAGTTTACCAACATACTAACTTACCCATCTACTTAACTACTCATTCACTTAACTACTTCTTACTTCGTTTAAGATTCTTATCTCCAAAGGCAAAGGGAATAAGTGTACTAGCTTTTAACACTTTCGATTTTCCATTATTATTGGAAAGAACAACATCAATATTTCCTGCTAAATCCATTATCACTTGACGACATGCACCGCACGGAGAAATAAATTCGTTTTGGTCAGTGGCAATTGCTATAGCGGAAAATTTATTCTCTCCTTCGGAAATCGCTTTGAAAAGTGCTGTTCGTTCTGCACAAATAGTGAGCGAGTACGAACTGTTTTCAATATTCGTGCCGGAAAATATTTTTCCATCTGTTGTGAGTAGAGCCGCACCAACACGGAAATGCGAGTATGGTGAAAGCGAAAATGTTTTTGCTTTCTGCGCGTGTTCAACTAATAATTGATATTGTTTTTTCATTTTTAAGTGCGGAAAATATAGAAAAAAGTTATCAGTTTTCTGTTCCGAGTTGAAAGTTATTTTTCTTGAACAGGATTGACTTCATAAACAAATAATTTCTCAAAAAACAAATGTTTTGTTGTTACAAGATCCGTCGTAAAATTATTTTTTTTAAAGAAGGAACAAATACGTTCAACATCAACATCTGAAGAAATAATGAAATAAATTTTTCCGCCAGAAGAAAGAAACTGTTTTGCTTCATTTGCGAAACGCTGTATTGTCTCAAAATCTTCGCCAGCATTCCATGCATGTTGTGTTGTGTTTGTTACCGGTTTAGGATAAAACGGTGGATTGAAAAAGATGTAATCAAATTTCTGTTGACTGTTTTCAAATGGAGAAAAAAGATTTCCGAAAAAAAATGAAATATTATTTTCTACTGAATTATTCTTTGCATTTTCTTTTGCACAATTGATTGCTTCTTGGTTTATGTCAACCGCTATAACATTTGCACCTTTTGACGCGGCGACGATTCCAATAATTCCCGAACCTGTTCCCATATCGAGGACAGATTTATTTCTTAAATCGAGTTGCTGAACAAATTCTCCGAAAAATTTGCTGCTGAATGCAAACTTCGGATGAAATACGGTAGGGGGGACGTTGAAAAAAAATCCGAGAAGTGAAGTTGTTGTGCGGCGTTTAAAATAATGCTTGAGCCAAAAATGATAAATGAAAATCCAAATAATGCGGCGAAGGAAATTTTTCAATCGAAAATCTAAAATCTAAATTCTGAAATCAAAAATCTATAATCTAAAATCCTTACAGCCAATCTTTTTTCTTAAAGTAATACAACATTATTCCAGTGATAGCAATAAAGACTAACCACACGGAATAGTACCCCCAATGCCACTCAAGCTCGGGCATATACTTGAAGTTCATTCCATAAATACCGGCAATAAAACTTAACGGCATAAAAATTGTCGTGATAATAGTCAGAATTTTTATCACGGAGTTCATTCGGTTGTTAACGCTCGAAAGATAGATTTCCAAAATGCCGGAAAGAATGTCGCGGAATGTTTCAACCGTTTCAATAACGCGAATCGTGTGGTCGTACACATCGCGGAGATAAATCGTCGTATTCTTTTTCATCAGAGACGATTCTTCTCGTTGTAAATTATTGACTACCTCGCGAAGGGGCCACAGATTTTTCCGAAGGAAAATCATATCGCGTTTTAAACGATAAATTTCCTGCAATGTTCTAGGAGAAGGATTCGTCGTTACTTCTTCTTCCAATACTTCAATGCGCTCGTCAATTTTTTCGAGAATGAGAAAATAATTATCTACAATAACATCGAGTAAAGCATAGACTAAAAAATCCGCGCCTTCTTTCCTGATTAATCCTTTACTGTTCCGAATGCGTTCACGAATCGGATTAAAGACATCTCCTTCAATTCCCTCCTGAAAAGAGAGGACAAAATTATTTCCAAGGATAATGCTTACTTGTTCCATTATCATTTCATTCGTGGATGAGTTGAAGGAAAGCATTTTCAAAACAACGTAAAGGTACTCGCCGTAGTTTTCTAATTTTGGTCGTTGGTCAGTGCTGAGGATGTCTTCCATCACGAGCGGATGCAACCCATACCCTTTAGCAAGTTGTTCGAACGCTACGGGATTATTGATGCCGTCAATATTAATCCACGTAACGGTTGGCTTATCTTTAAGCAGCAGACATTCTGAAATGTTCGATGTTATTTTTTCATCAAGAGTTGATTCATTGTAATCAAAAATAGTGATTTGAATTTCTCCTTGCTTGTGTTCACCGGTGTACACAAGCGTTCCCGGAGGAAGTCCGACTTTTTGAGAAATTTTTTTACGGCGTTTTGACATTTAGATTGTTTTTAATTGCTGCAACGTTCTTTCATTCACAATATTTCCTGTGTTCAGCGTTGTTTTTGGCTCCAACAAAAGAACGTGAACTTCGTTTTCTGCAACAGGACAGTGTTCTACACCTTTTGGAATAATCACACACTCTCCTTCGCTCAACCAAATTTCTTTTTCCCGAAGTTTGATGAGAAGTTTTCCTTTTACGACGAGGAACAATTCATCTTCATTTTCATGGTGATGCCAAAAAAATTCGCCTTTGAGTTTTGTGAGCTTAACGTATGAGTCGTTTACTTCTCCGACTATTTTTGGATTCCAGTAATCGTGGAAGAGAGAAAATTTTTCAGCAAGATTGATTGTATCCATTGTTAGATTATCTGTAATGATTCCCGAAATGCAACAAGTGTTTTCTCCAAATCACTTTGTGAATGTGCGGCGGAAATAAACATTGCTTCAAATTGGGATGGTGGAAGATATATTCCTTGGTCTAACATTGCATTGAAATAGGTTGCGAATTTTTTTGTATCACACTGTATTGCTGAATCATAATCGAATACTTCTTCATTTGTAAAGAAAACTGTAAGCACAGAACCGATATGATTCACTTGAATTGGAACGCCAACTTCTTTTGCAATCGCACGGAAATTATCTGCGAGAAATTTCCCTTTCTTCTCTAACTCTTTGTATAAACTCTTTTTCTGCGAAAGAATTTTCAGCAATGTTAAGCCAGCAGTCATTGCAAGCGGATTTCCTGAAAGCGTTCCTGCCTGATACACTGGACCAAGCGGTGCGACGAGTTGCATCAATTCTTTTTTCCCGCCGTACGCACCAACCGGTAAACCGCCGCCGATAATTTTTCCGAGTGTCGTTAAATCTGCCTTGATGTTGAAATATTTTTGCGCGCCACCACTTGAAAGACGAAAACCTGTAATCACTTCATCGAATATCAAAACGATTTTCTCTTTGTCGCAAATTGCTCGCAATTGTTTTAAAAAATTATTCTTTGGAAGGAGAACGCCCATATTTCCGACAACAGGTTCAACGATAATTGCGGCGACATCATTTTTGTTTTCTTTAATTAATTTTTCAACAGAAGAAATATCATTGTAGGTCGCGTTCAATGTGAGTGAAGCAATTTCTTTCGGAACGCCGGGAGAACTGGGAACGCCAAACGTCATTGCGCCGGAACCTGCTTTCACTAAAAAACTATCGCCGTGTCCGTGATAACATCCTTCAAACTTGATGATGTTATTTTTCTTTGTGAATGCGCGGGCAACACGAATCGCGCTCATCGTTGCTTCCGTTCCGGAGTTTACCATCCGCACCATTTCAATTGATGGGAACATTTTTTTGATTTGTTCCGCCAGTTGGGCTTCAAGTTCCGTTGGTGCGCCGTAACTTGTTCCGTTCTTCATTGCTTTGTTTAGCGTAGAAAGAACTTCGCGATGTGCGTGTCCCAAAATCATCGGTCCCCACGACATCACGTAATCAATGAATTGATTTCCATCAACGTCAAAAATGTATGAGCCGTTTGCTTTGGAAATAAATAATGGATTTCTTCCAACGGATTTGAATGCTCGCACGGGAGAATTTACTCCGCCGGGAATATGTTTCTGCGCTTTGGTAAAGAGGGAATTGCTTTTTGAAGTTTTCATATCAAATTTGTTTAACTATTTATACTTGATAGCGATGCCAGTTAATATAGGTGCGGAATATTCATTTGGTTTTATGTCTTTATTCATAAGTTCAGATATAAGTTCTCCAGTTTGTCGGTTTTTATATTGTTTCTTCACCATAATAACTGCATCTGCTCCTACTGATTGTGCGTTTGTTTTCAGGGCAGATAATAATGTATCTGTCGAAGAATATTCAGTTCCAGTTACCTCAATAAACGCTATCTGCATAAACTCTTTTGGAGGTTGGGTTTCTTCAAAATAGACTTCCACTTGACTATGACTCTTTTCAAAATGAGCTTCATTAATTTTAGTGACTTGTATTGCGATTCTGTTTCCATATGAACAACTTTCTACGCAGAAAGTAATGAGAACAAGTACTAAAAGAAGTGTGGATGATTTCATTTCAAGTCTAAATTAGAATTTAAAAACATTTAAGTATGCTGTATAATCTGACGAATCTCTATCAATTCCAGCAATAGGGTAAGGTTCGAGGTGTATTAATTGGAATCGGTAACCTAAAGTATCAGTATAAGTTGGTTCTTGACTTCGAAGTAAAGAAAGTTTTATTGAAATTGTATCTAACGGAAATGTAGAATACCATATTTGAATATCTGCTCGTCCTCCCCATTTGCATACTACATTTAATGGGCATCTTGAGTCACTAATGACTTCAACAAAACCCACTTTCATTGATTCACTTTCAATAAATTTTACTTCACCATATTTAATCATTAGTGGTGGATATGTAAGAAGCTTCGGACGTGAATTCGGTTTAAGGGTATCTTGAATATTAATAAGTGGTTGTTGACGGTGAATTTCCCAGATTGGGAATTTTGTGAAACCACAGGAAACCAAAAACAAGAGAAGAAATAATAATAAGTATTTCATTAAGTATAAAATTTTCGGCGAAAATATATTCAATCAGGTGTATCTAAAAAATAAATGCAGAATTGTTTCCATCTGCATTAATATTCAAACGATACGTTAATATTTTCTGATTTGTAAAAATCAAAAATACTGTTGAATGTTTTCAAACCTGAATGTTGTTTGTAGTGCAAGAATCGTTATTCTTTTTGTTGTCGGAAATGCGAGTGAATTATTCTGCAGGACTGCTTTGATATTCAGTTCGCGAAACGGAGAATAACCCACACCCGCTTCGATTCTTGTTACATCGTATCCCCACGGAGTTTTTGCTTTTGTTACAGGGTTCGTAATGTCGCTATAAAGCATTTGGTCAAATCGAAAGGCAGTATAAAAATTATCAAACAAAAAATATTGTCCTTCGATGAACCACGTGTATGCCTGAATTGATTTTTCTTTTTGATATTGGGGTGTATCAAACGTGTTTAGGAATACTTCAAGAAATACTTTCCACGTTTCATTATACAGATTAGCATCCAAACCCAAGAGTTTATGTTTTGGTTCACTTGCGTCCATTCCTAAAGGGAGTTTTTCACCTCGATGTTCGAGATACGGTGCAATTCCGTACGAAACACCAAATCGAAAATTCTCCGATACATAACCAATTCTACCCGCATACTGCAAACCTCCATCTTCTTTTGGTTCAGGGTTCGAGAGCCCGCCTTTCCCGGCGAAGGCAGTATATTCAACATTATTCCAGATTCCAAAAGCGGTAACTCCTGTCATCCAACAGGCTTCGTAAATCGTGGTTACTCCGGGCAGCATATTATCGCGAAAAAATAAACTTGTCGTTTCATCAAACGCTTTATATCCGCTGAACGGAACTTTGTAATGATATGCAAGCGGGAAACCGATGAGCGGATTTTGATGAGAGTAACTCCGGTGAGTAAATTGTCCAACCGGCGAAAAAACTTTTCCGATCCAGAAATTTATTTTGTTATCAAATAAATTTCGAACGCTTAAAAACAAACCATCGGCGCGAAGATACTCTTTTTCTTTTGGCTTGTTGATTTTATGCATTTTATTATCGAAGAGAAAATCTCCCTCGATAGAAAATGTTTCATTGAAAATCAACCGCGGAAATAGTTTTATTCTCACAGCATTGAACGGGTCGTCATTCCTGAAATTAGTATTGATACGCCGCTGGGGAATGTTATCCGGTAAGAATTTTGCAGCGGTGAGTTCTACATTTGCATCAAGCACAAATGATTGTGAGAAAAGATTCGAAGCAAGGAGAACGGAGAGAAGAGTGTAAAATAGTATTTTCATTTGAACAATTCTTAAAGATTTTTGTGGGGTGAATATATTCAGAACATTTTAAAATAAATTGTGCTGCCCACAAAAAATGCGAGCAGCACGATAATTTATCTTTCTAAGGTAATCTACAATAAACTATTTCATCACCGCAAGTTTCTTCGTGGCAACGTAAGTGCCTGCAACGAGTTTGTAGAAATAGATTCCGCTGGAAAGTTTACTTGCATCGAACTCTACTGTATAATAACCAGCAGATTTTGATTCATCAACAAGTGTGACAACTTCTTTGCCGAAAATATCAAAGACTTTCAGCGATACATTTCCATCTACTGGTAAAGCGTATTGTATTTCCGTTGTCGGGTTAAAAGGATTGGGGTAGTTATCGGATAATACATATTCAGAAGGTGTATCTGATGGATTGTTATTTAAGGCAACACCTTTTTCATATCCATAAATTTCATTGCCAAATATGGTTATACCAACAAACGATGAAGTCCCTTCGACCGTATAAACACACGTGACTCTGTAAGCAAGATTGTCACCGTTATATTTTGTCCCAACTGTATAATCAGGATCCTGCCAGGTAGATGTACCGTGCGAGGCACCACCTACAAGGACATAATTACCATCTTGTGGTCGCTTACGATATATAGTATAATAAACGTTTGGATTAGGGTTTTCAGTCCATGTAATTCTCACATTCTGACCAATCGAACCGACCGACTGTAAATTAGTTACCGGACGCGGCACCCCTTGAAAGTTTGCTGTGTATGTTGAGTGATCTGTTGGCGTAAATGTTTGGCTGGTATTAGTGCTTACAACAACGCCATTTCTTGTCCAATTCGTAAATGTATAATCAATACCGTTAATTGTGGTGTTGAGGGCTTGTGCTAAGATTGTGTTATCCTGTCTAACCGTAAAAGATTGAGTAGGAGAACTAACTGTTCCGCCATTCACAACGATTTGCCCACCATTACCAACACTGACATATTGATTTTGAAAACCAACATTGAATAACTTTTTGAAGTTGGCAGAAAAAATTCCATTGGCAGTTACAGTAATACTTCTTTGAAGGAGAGTTGTGGGTTGTTCACCAGAAATATTTGACGACCAATTATCAAAACTCCGCGTATAACCATCAGGAGGGGTTTGATTATCATACGCTAATAACGTATGTGTACTATTTTTTAGCCAGGGGAAAGTTATGCCGGTTTCAGGAACATTTAGATGGTCTGGAAGATTATCTGTTTTGAATTTTCCACCTGCAAAATTGTTCTTTACTGTTACATCTTTAGTTTCCCATTGAATTAACAAAACGACCGAAGAAAACCATATAGCAGTGTGGTTAAGATTTTCATCACTTATCGTAGATAGTCGTAGTCCAAAGTTGAAGTATTGCTGCCCCAAACTACTTTCTATACTTTGCAGAAAAGGTAAATCGTTAGAATTAGTGCGATCAAACTGTAAAACATACTGTCCTGTACTGCCCATTGTAATTCCACTTCGGAATACTGTTGATGAAGTTAGAGTGCTCCATGCTTGACTTATATTAGTAGGATTAGGTCCAGCCGGGTATCCTACAATACTTACCGGTTTATGAACAGTTTGTACATAGCCTACTTGTATTGTAATTGTAGCATGAAGCGCAATCGCGTTTTGGGAGATAGGAGAAATATCCGTTCCACAAATTAAGCGATACGTTTCATCATAATAACCCTCTGACCCGCTTTCTCTCCCGACAGCTGTTCCAAGTGATTGTCCATAATATGTACCGGCAGGCGGATAAATGTCATAGTATCTCATTATACCGATTCCTTGACTCCAAAGAGATAGCACTTGAAGTATTGTAAGCAACAGTACTGAAGTTGCATTTGTGATAAATTTAATTTTGAGTTTTTGATTGAAAAGAAGCATAAATAAATTCCTAATAATTAATTGTTAAAAAAATGTTAATTGAAAATTTTATTTTTTGATTGATGTTTCCTAATTTGTGTCGGCAAATAAAATAGGTACTCTCCTCCATTGCTATGGAGTAGTGAAACATCGAAGCCTTGCTATTGCCGATTACTCCACAGATGATGCTGTAACATTGTCTGTGGTTTATTATTTATTCAGTCCATACTTTTTCCCTCCTTCCTTTTATTTACCGTGAATAATAAATGTTTTATATCCATCATTTGCTAAAACAAAAACTTCATTTTCAGAACACCAAAGTGCAGAATATCCAAGTGTCGGATCTGCTATTGGTGAATATGAATACCAATCTTTCCCATTATAATGTAAAAGAGTTGAATACGCTCCTGATACAAACATGTGCTTCTCTCTTGTTCCACCAATACCCGAAAGTGCGTTCTCTCCTTGATAAAGTTTCTTCCACGTGTTATTAGCATAAACAAAAAGCCCGTGTCCGACAGAGTAAAGTTTTTCTTGCGGAGATGTCCAAAACCTTGCGTGTCCCCATTTAGGTTTCAAGTTACTTGTATCTACTTTAAAGGAGTCTATAATCTGCCACGACGTTTTGGTTCGCATTAAAAAAATATTCGTAGTAAAACCATTTGTTTGGTCTAATACTGTTAAACTCATCACTGTTTTCATCGGGTCAAGAGAAGCCATTGCAAGAACGCCCCAGACATATCGAGAGGAATAAAAAACGGGTAAAGTATCTAAACTCCAAAAGCTTCCGTTGAAATGGTATAATGTACCTTCTAACCCTCCCGCCCAAAGATTCTGTTTCGTTCCTCCTATTGATGGAAGCAATTTTCTTCTGGTAATTGAAACCTCACTCCACTGGCTTCCGTCAAAATGGATAATTAAACTACTGTCATACCAAATCGGCGGCGGGGTAGGATTGCTGAACGATATGGAACCGACCGCCCAAATATTATTTGCTCCAAATCCATAAATTGCAAAAAGGTTAATCGCTCCGCTAATTTGTCCTCCCTCAGATATATGTAATCCTACTGGCTTCCAGATGTTGCCATCGTAATGATACATATGTCCTCTGTTCTGGTCATTATGTCCGACTACGTAAATATTTTTTGCATCAACAGCGTACATATCGCGCATAGTCGTTTGGTAACTACCCGGGTAGGAGAGTGTGTCAATCGTCCACGTATAATCCCTGCGTCCTAGTTTATCGTTCTCATTAGGTTCAACAGGTTTTTTCTTGCACTCCAATCCGAGAAAGATTACCAACGCAACAGATACGAGTAAAGATATTTTTATAGTTGGTTTCACTACTGTCCCGTTAAAAAGTTGAATAAAATCAATTTTATCGAGGGATTGTCAATATCGTTTGCGTAATCATTTTTGCAGTGTAGTTGATTTATATAGGTTTTATTGAAAAGGTTCATACTTAAACCATGTAAAATATTGTAGTGACATTCAGTCAAAAATTTAAATCGATTTGAATTCCAATTTTCGTAAGACTTCTAAATTTCATTTATAATCGAATCTTTTTAGAAGAATTTTTTCTTAACGGGACAGTAGTGAGTTGGTTTCATTATTACTGTAATTTTTTCGAGGAGAAATTACAAAAGTTTTATCGCAATGTCAAGCAAATTTTAACACTATTGAGTGAGCGGTGTGTTTTTTTGAGTGAAATGCTGTTTTGGATGAGCGAATGACACAAGAAAAATTTGACGCTCGTTTACTTTTGACTTTTTTCAATACGCAAAAACTCAATTTCAAAGCGTCAGCATTGTATCAAGTCAACATTGCATACGCATTTTTTTTTTTTGTAATGCTTTCCATTGAGAGACGGGCGAGAACATAATCCATTGTGTAAACTGACGATTCTGTGAGTAAACGGCAGGTTTCGATGAGCGAATGGTAAAAAATAACTTTCTATTGCATTGTTTTTACAGATTTGCTTGTTGATTATTTTTATCAGTAAAACGATATCAATTTTTTCCAAAAAATGAGCTCCACATACGTTTTTCCTTGTTTTTGCGCAATTTTCACAGTTACAAATCATTTCCGAACTTGTCCGGATGCCATCTGAACATGTCTGGAAACCATTTACACTTGTCCGGAAACCATCTGCACCTGTCCGGAAACCATTTACACATGTCCGGAAACCATTTGCACCTGTCTGGAAACCATTTGCACCTGTCCGGAAACCATTTGCACCTGTCCGGAAACCATCTGCACCTGTCCGGAAGCCATCTGCACATGTCTGGAAACAATTTACACATGTCCGGAAACCATCTGCACCTGTCTGGAAACCATTTACACCTGTCCGAAAACCATCTGAACATGTCCGAAAGTCATTTACACATTTCCGGAAGCCATTTACACCTGTCTGGAAACCATTTGCACAAGTTCAGATGTCATTTGTAGATGTGCAATTACTATTCTGATTTGTTAAGTTACCTTCCGCAACTTTCCCGGAATCTGATGTAACTTCCTCCTCACAGCATACGCATGTTCCGTAATCTCTGCAACAGGCATCCACCCCTTCTGAACATCTGCGAATGTCGAGTGCGGGTGTGCAATTCCCGGCGTAACATTCCGAGACCTCTTCTGTACCTTCTCCACAACTTCGTAACATTCGGATACCCCGGTTGTAACATTTGCAGAAGAGAGGTAGAGTTTCCCGAAAGGGAGGAATACTTGTGCAACTGCTACCGGAACATTTGCAGAAGGGAGGAGAAGCCTTTGCAAAACCTAACCATCGTCGTGGTGAGCGAAGTCGAACCACAATAATTTCAACAAAAACGACATCTCGACTTCGCTCGATGTGACGATTTTATAGTTTTGCAAAGGCTTCGAGGAATATATTTCTACTTTACGTTTAGAAGTGGTGTCATGGCTTTCGAATTGACACTGGAGCGGTGGAGAAAAAAAAATCCCACGCACGTTGTTGTAAGTGCGTGGGATTCATTATCAAAAGAGTGTATTGAGTTACTTCAACAACATCAATTTCTTTGCGTCAGAAAATTTTCCATTGTTAGCCGTGAGGCGATAAAAATACACTCCACTAGAAAATGCGCTTGCGTTAAATTCAAGTTCGTGTTCACCTTCTTCAAGTTGTTCGTTATTCAAAAGCGTTGTTACTTCTCTACCAAGTATATCATACACTTTCAGTGATACAACACTACTGACAGATAACTGATAACGAATAACCGTAACGGGGTTAAATGGATTCGGGTAGTTTTGGTATAACGCGAATTCATTCGGAATCTCTGAAGTATTCGGTTGGAAATATTCAATTTGTTCTTTCGCAAACGGACGACGGAGGAATGGAACGCGGAACAATTCGACCGTGCCGGTAAATTTTAAACGTCCATTTGCAACAGTATCTCCATTGGAAAAGGAAATCGTATCTGCATATCCATCGTTTATCGCCTTCAACGTTTTGCGAAGCGTTTCCAACATCGGAGCGCCAACATAAGCGCTGTCGCCGTTAGAAAGTTTTTTCGTTTTGTAATAGGTGAGCAGACTATCTATCCGTGCATACATCTGTACCAGCGATAAATCGTTAAACGGATTTCCAAAGTTTACATAGCGCAACGATGCAAAGCCGGATGGAGTTACTTCGGAAAGACTGGAAAGCACGTTCAGTTTAAAGGTGCTAAACTCCTGCGCAAACGGATTGGTATAGGCAAGCGCATTGGGTTTGAGTTCTTTCACAAAAATTTTCTTTTTGCTTGCTCCTGCTTTCCTTACGGAATCGAACGGAGAATTATATGCAGAATCGGTGTGCAGAACGGAATAAAATTTCCCCATATCCGTGCCTTTCTTGTACCGTATCCATCCGTAGAACTTTGCGGTTTCTTTCGGCTGCGCTATCCCAACAACCATACCGCTTTTTCCACCCGAACGAAATACTGCCGTATCGCGCCAGTTCGCAACATTCGGAAGAATTGCAGGCGCTCCTTTTTTTGGTTTTAATTTTATTGGTTTTCTTGCGAGCGAAGTATCTACGCGGAATGTGCGGAATCGAGTAGTGTCGTTCAGCGCAAAAGTAACGCGGATGGTTTTATGCGAAGTAACATTCGTAAACGTATAAGATGGCGATTGTCCCGCAAATACATTATCAACATATATGCTATCAATTCTGTAACCGGGGTATCCACTTCTGGTAGTAAAGGTGTACGTTTTGCTTGCGCCATTCGCTACAGAAACAACTCCCGACGGAGAAATGCTGCCGTTGCTTCCTGTCGTGGCACTAATGGTGTACGGTAGTTGTTGCGGGTCGTCGAAAGAAACAAATCCTCTTCTGCTGCTTCCATAAATATTAGTGTACTCGCCCGCGACATAAATTTTCCCTTCGGAAAAAGATGCACCGAGAGCAAAAATATCAGAGTTGGAGTTCGGGTCCCAATCTGTCGCTAATCCGGTAGATGCATCGAGTGCGGCTACATAATTTCTATCCTCATTTCCAATATAGCTGAATCCACCTCCCGCATAAACAGTAGAGCCGGAAACAACTAATGCTTGAACCCACAGGTCTGCGCCCGGATTCCACTCTGTTGTTAATCCTGTTGAGATATCTATCGCGGCAATTTTATTTCTGGAAGAATCCCCGATATTTGCGAAGTCTCCGCCGACATATACGAATGAAGAAGTTGCTGCGAGTGCGTACACTGCATAATCCGGATTGGGATTCCATTGTATTAGATTTCCTGCATTATTATATGCCGCAAGATAATTTCTCGTACTATCTCCAAGCAAAGTAAAATACCCTCCAACATACAATGTTGAATTTTTCACGGCAAGCGAAGTGATATTTGAATTGGGTGATGGATTCCAACCGGTTGCTGTTCCTGTTGCGCTATCAAGTTCAGCAAGATATTTTCTTGATGCACCCCCAATGGAAAAGAAATATCCGCCGGCGTAAATTTTTCCATTGTCAGTCGTAATCACATCTACCTCCTCATCAGGGTTTGGATTCCAGTCTGTTGCGATCCCGGTTATTCCATCGAGTGCGGCGAGATAATTTCTTGTTTGTTCGCCAATGGAAGAAAATAAACCACCGGCATAAACAATATTTCCTGAATGTGTTATTGAATAAATGACATCGTTCGCATTTGGGTCAAAGTCTGTAACAGAACCAGTAGTTGTATTGAAGGCGGCAATGTTATTTCGTGTTTCTCCTCCGATGCTTGAAAAGTCTCCGCCAATAAAAAGTGAAGAGCCGGAATAAACTAAGGCACGCACATCATCATTCGCGTGTTGAATCAGATTTGATACTACGCCTGAAGTTCCTACCGCTGCAAACCGTTTTCTCGAAATTCCTCCAACTGTTGAAAAACTTCCACCGATGTAAATTGTCGTATCATTGAATGCTATTGAGAGTACAGTATTATTGACAACCGGATTCCAACTTGTAGGTACACCAAGCGAATCTATTGCCGCAATCTTCGGATGGGAAGTACTGTTGACGTTATTAAATGCGCCGCCGATATAAATTAGATTTCCTTCGACAGCAATCGTATTGACCGTGCCACTTGCGTTTGGATTCCAACTTAAAACTGAACCAGAAAGCACAGAGAGAGATGAAATTCTATTTCGGGTAAGTCCACCAATTGCTGTGTATGAGCCGCCAACATATAATGTCGTATCAGAAATTGCAAGTGCGTTCACATCGTTATTTGCATTTGCCTGCCAACCAGAGAGAGTTCCAGAAATCGTACTGAGGCAAGCAAGCCGATTTCGTTGTTCGCCATTTATGGTGTCGAATGAACCGCCGACAAAAATTGTAGTATCGGACACAGAAAGTGCCCGTACGGTATTGTTCGCAACGGGAGACCAGTTAAGTACTGTACCGGTTATAATATCGATCGCAGCAAGCCGAGTTCGGGTTTGTTCTCCAACAGATGTAAATGTTCCACCGATGTAAAGCGAATTTCCGGCACGAACCATTGTACGTACCGAGCCGCTTGCATTCGGATTCCAACTATCCACAAAATTATCGTAGGTAATATGTGCAAGCCGATTTCTTGTAAAGTCGCCAATCTTGGTAAAATCTCCGGCAAGATACCACCCACCTTCACCATCGGGAAGAGCGACACGAATTACGCCGTTCGCTTTTGGAAAGGTTTCATCTCTGTTCCCCGTAGCGGTATTGAGAAGAACGGCATTTCCCGTCCGAGGACCAACGAAAGAAAAATCGCCGCCAACATAAACAGTGTTTGCATTATCATTCACGGAAACCGCATAGACGGAGCCATCTGTAGTCCACATAGAACTTTGGAGGACTTGCGATTTCGTTGTGGTTGAAAAGAGAGTGAAGATGAAAATGAAAAGAGTAAAAAAATGTTTCATAAGTAT